>ERZ795044.1602-NODE-1602-length-20435-cov-7.614720_pt1 | contig 20435 bp, 16 predicted proteins | sample MGYA00375128_ERZ795044 | MGnify/ENA primary metagenome ERZ795044 (study PRJEB30173, sample SAMN05720213) | anaerobic digester metagenome | isolation source: active sludge of municipal wastewater-treating anaerobic digesters | place: USA | collected 2014-12-22 ... | reverse complement strand
GTGTGCGGCGGGATGAAACGATTGATGAGCGCCCGCACCTCGACCACGGAGGCGTCGGGGGTGAGGCTCAGGGCGTAGACCAGCCCGGTGATGACGAGAAGGACGAAAGGGAGGGCGGCGAGGAGGATGTTGAACGCGATCCCCCCGGCGAGGAAGAAGATGTCGTCCTCGCTGCTGTTCACCCAGACGCGCCGCACATAGTCGCGGAAGGCGTCCCAGATGCGCCCCACGACGACCGCGGGCGACGCGTGGAGCGTCGCCCGGGGCGGCGCGCGGAGCGTCGACGGGGGCGCGGGTGACTCAGTCGGCAGTGGCGTCGGGCTCCTGGGCTGCGCCGTCATGCGACGTGCGCTGCGCGTCGGCAAGGCGCCGTTCCAGTTCGTGTCGCGCGTCGCGCGCCGCGGCCCGTCCCTCCTCCACCGCCCGCGACAGCTCCCGGCGCTTGTCACGAATGGCCCGACGCGTCTCGCCCACCTTGTCGTCGAGGCGCTCGCGCGCCCCGTCGATGAGGTCGCGTCCACGCTCGCGCGTGTCATCGACCAGCGTCGACGCCCGATCGCGCAGGTCGTCGGCGCGATCGCGGAGGTCACGCCCGTAGTCGCCCGCCAGGCGGCGGGCGCGCTTGGCCTTGCGACGGATGAGCTGCCGTGTCTCCTCGCCACTCGCCGGGGCGAAGAGGAGCGCCAGCCCGGCGCCGATCGCGATCCCCGCCAGCAGCGCGGTCATCGTCGAACCGGATCGGCGCTCGATGATCACCCGATCATCGTCGAAGTCGGTGCGTGCCATGGTACCCTCCTGGGCTCTCGCCCGGCGTGGGACTCGTGCGCGATCAGTCGCTGAGCGACGCGTCGTCCGGCGCGGCTTCCACCACGATGTGCCCGGGGGTTCCCGGCATCGGGCGGTGGATCGCCAGCGGCTTGACGGTCTGCTTGACCGCCGCCTTGGTGCCGCCGATCCCGAGCTGCGTGAACAGGAAGGCGAACTTCGCGTCGTACGCTGCGGCCAGTTTGGCCTTGGTGTCGGCGTCCAGCGCCCACAGTTCCTTCTTGAACGGCCCGATCGCCTTCTTGCGGCTCTTGTAGTAGAACTGCTCGTCGGAGTCGGTCGGCTTGCGCTCCTCGGCGGCGTTGGTGCGCAACCAGCCGTAGATCTCCTCCCGCAGCGTGGCCGGGATGTGATCGTACAGCATGTTCTGGAAGTTGGTCGCGAGGTGGATCTCTCCCGTCTCGGTGCGCGGGAAGTGATGGAAGGCCTCGTCAGGCAGCGTCGAGGCGCCATGCTGCACCGCGCCACACATCCCGTACTCGTCGCGCGCAACCTTGGAGAGATCCTCGAGCGTCTTGAGGTCGAGGCTCACCGCGGCGATGGAGCCGTCGGGGAGGACGATCCCACCATGCGACGTCCCGGACTGCACCGAGATCTTGGAGAGCCCGGCCGCCCCCGGCGCGACCTGCGCCAGCGTCTTGTTGTAGCCGTCCATGAAGGCCCGCAGTTCGGACACGGTCGAGTTCTCCGTGCCCACCTCGCCGATCTCGCCCCCGATGGAGATGGTGACCCCCTTGGGCTCCTGCGCACGGATGTACGCAGTGATCGCCGCGCACTCCTCGAAGTTCTTGCGCTGCTGCTCCTCGAGCGTGGCGTGCGACAGGTCGACCAACGTCGAGGTGTCGACGTCGATGTTGTAGAAGCCGGCGGCGATCGCCTCGTCGGCGAGCTTCTTGACGTTGTTCACCTCGGCCACCGGATCGGCCGCATACTTCTTGTGGTTGACCTGGAAGTGGTCGCCCTGGATGAACAGCGGACCGCGGAACCCCTCGCGCAACGCCGCGCCGATCAGCACCGCCACGTACTCCGCCGGACGCTGCTCGGTGTAGGCAATCTCGGAGCGCGCGATTTCGAGGAGGAAGGCGCCGCCATCGATCTGCTTGGCCACGCGGAAGATCGAGCGCGCCGTGTCGTACGTCGCGCCGCGGATGTTCATCGCCGGGACGGTGAAGCCCCCCTTCACCTCGCCGCGTCCACGCGCCGCGTACAGCTCGTGGATCGAGGCGGGGCGTACGCCCACGGCCTGCCCGATCTCCCAGAGGAGCCAGCGCGCATAGTCGCGCGCATCGGCTTCGCCGAAAACCGCGTCGCGCACGAGGCCGTCCAGCTTGTCGGAGGCCAGCACCGACGCATCGTGCACGGTGACGGTGGAATCGACGCGCGTGACGGCATCGCCGAGTGCGCTGTGAGCGATGGTTGAGGCGGGTGCGGACATGGGAAGTACGTGAAAGGGAGGGACAGCCTGCGGCTCGGACAAGATACCGTGTTCACCCCCGTCGTGCATCGCGCAGGACGGGACATCACGCCGGGGATTTCACCCGATCACACGCGCGGGATTCGAGCGCGGCAGCTGCTCGAACTCGCCACGCGCCGCCTCGAAGCCGGGGCGCCCCATCATCCCGTACGTGAAGCGCTTCCCGAGCTCGACCCCGGGCTGGTCGAAGGCGTTGACGCCGTACAACGCCCCCGCGTACGCGGTCGCGATCTCGAAGAACATCATCAGCGACCCGAGGTGCCACGCGTCGACCTGCCCCAGCGTGATGGTCATGCTCGGCCGCCCGCGGGTGGCCAGTGCCCCCGCCGTGGCTCGCCGCTCGATGTTGAGCAACTCCCACAGCGAGTGCCCCCCCAGGTAGGCCAGGTCGGGAACGTCGGCGTGCGCGCCGGGAATCGTCACGTCGCGCTCGGGGCGCTCCACCGCCAGGAAGGTCACCGTCTTGTCGATCGGCCCCTCCATGAAGAGTTGCACCTGCGAGTGCTGGTCGGTCGCGCCGAGCGCCGGGACCGGCGTGGGCCCCACGTGATCGTTGGTGCCGCGCACCTTCCCCAGGCTCTCGGCCCACAGCTGGACGAACCACGCCGCCATGTCGCGCAGCGGATCGGAGTACGGCATGAGCACGTGCACCCGCTTCCCGCCGTTGGTGTCGGCCAGCCACTGCAAGGTGGCGAAGACCCCCGCGGGGTTGGTCGCGAGGTCGGGCGACTGGCAGCGCTCGACCATGTCGCCGGCGCCGGCGAGCAGCGCCTCGATGTCGATGCCGATCAGGGCCGCAGGGAGGGTCCCCACGGGCGAGAGGACGCTGAAGCGCCCGCCGATGTTGGCCGGGATGTCGAGCGCCGGGAGCCGCTCGGCCGTGGCGATGGGACGCAGCGCCCCCTTCTGCGGGTCGGTGACGAAGACCAGGTGGCGCGCCAGCGGGAGCCCCGCCTCCTCGAGCCGCGCGCGCACCACGAGGTACTGCGCCATCGTCTCGGCTGTCCCGCCGGACTTGGAGACGACGAGGAAGAGCGTCGAGGCGAGCGGAACCCGTTCGAGGACGGCGGCGATCGTCGTGGGATCGACGTTGTCGAGCACGTGCAGGCGCGGGAGTCCGTCACGCGCGGTGTCGTCGAGCCCGTTCCACTGCGGTGGACGCAGGGCGTTGCGCAGGGCGATGGGGCCCAGCGCCGACCCGCCGATCCCCAGGAGGACGACGTCGCGATAGGCGCCGCGCACACCGGCGACGAACTCCAGCACCTGCGACGCCAACTCGCGGTTGCGGGGGAGGTCGAAGAAGCCGAGCTCACCCGAGGCGCGCCGCGCCGCGACCGAGGCATGGGCGGCGGCCAGGGCCGCCTGCGCCGCGAGCAGGTCGCCAGGCGCAACGCCCCCGGAGACGGCATCGGAGAGCATGAAGGTGTAGTCGAGCGAGAGGGGCATGGGTCGCCTCGGGTTCGCAGAGTGATCGCGCGAATGCGCAGGTCGGGTGGTACTCGTCAGGCAACGCGCACGGGAGTGCCGCTCCCCACGATGGCGCCGGGGTCAGATCTCGACGACCAGTCCATCGTAGGCGGGTTGCACGCCGGCGGGAAGCTCGGCCTCCAGCTCGGCGTGCGACGTCTCGTGCGTGAGGTGGATCAGGTACGTGCGCTCGGCGCCGATCTCGGCCGCCACCGCCACCGCCTCACCGATGCTCAGGTGCGTGGGATGCTCGCGCCGGAACAGGGCGTTGAGCACCAGCACCCGTACGCCGCGCAGCCGGGCGATCGCCTCGGGAGGGACGGTCTTGGCGTCGGTGACGAAGCCGAGCGGCCCCACGCGAAAGGCCAGCACCCGCATGCGCCCGTGGGGGACGGCGATCGCTTCGACGCTGGCGTCACCCACCTGGACGACGTCGCCGTCGGAGATGGGGCGCCCCTCCCCTTCGGGCTTGGAGGTCCCGGGGAGCGGGCGCATGTCGGCATCGAAGATGTAGGGAAAGCGCGTCGCCAGTCGCTGCAGCACCGCCGGCTCCGCGTACATCGGGAGCGGATGATGCTGCCGCACGGTGATCGCCCGCACGTCGTCGATGCCGTGGATATGGTCGGCGTGATCGTGGGTGAAGAAGACCGCGTCGACGCTCCCGATCCCCGCCTGCACCAGCTGCAACCGGAGTTCGGGCGGGGTGTCGATGAGGAGTCGCGTGCCGCCGTCGCTCTCGATCACCGCCCCGATCCGGGTGCGGCGGTCGCGCGGGTCTGCCGAATGACAGACCGCGCAGCCGCAACCGATGATGGGGATGCCGAAGCTCGTGCCGGTGCCGAGAAAGGTCAGCTTCACGTCGAACGCGTCACACGGTTTCGATCTTGAGCAGGTTCGTCGTGCCGGGGACGTCGAACGGCACGCCGGCGGTGACGATGACCTTGTCGCCTTCGCGGGCCATCCCCAGCCGCAACAGCGCCTCGCGCGCGCTCTGCAGCATCTTCTCGTAGGTGTCGGCCGGCGGCACCAGGAGCGGGACCACCCCCCACACCAGCGCGAGCTGGTTGTACGTCTTGGTCACGTCGGTGAGCGCGAGGATCGGGACCCCGGGGCGATGCGACGACACCATGCGCGCGCTGAAGCCGCTCTTGGTGAAGACGATGACGAGCGGCGTCCCCAGCATGCGGGCCGCCGTCACGACGGCGGCGGCGATCGTCTCCTCGGTGGTCGACGTCCCCACCGCAAAGCGGCGGTCCTCACGCTTGGGCGTGTGGTGATGCTGCTCGATCTCGGCGATGATGCGCTGCATCGCCTGCACGGCGAGTTTGGGGTACGCCCCCGACGCCGTCTCGGCCGAGAGCATCACCGCATCGGTGCCATCGAGGATCGCGTTGGCCACGTCGCTCGCTTCGGCGCGCGTCGGGCGCGGGTTCTGGATCATCGACTCGAGCATCTGCGTCGCCGTGATCACCGGGCGACCGAGCTGCCCGGCCAAGCGAATGATCCGCTTCTGCACCAGCGGCACTTCCTCGAAGGGGAGTTCGACCCCCAGGTCACCGCGCGCGACCATCACCGCATCGGCCGAGCGGAGAATCTCCTCGATGTACGTGAGGGCGGTGTCCTTCTCGATCTTCGCCACGATCAGCATGCCACGCGGGATCATCGAGCGGAGCTGCGCGATGTCGGCGGCGCGGCGCACGAAGCTCAGGGCGATGTAGTCGAGCCCCTGGGCCGCGGCGAACTCCACATCGGCCTTGTCCTTTTCCGTGATGGACGGCGCCGAGACCGCGACGCCGGGGAGGTTCAGCCCCTTGTGTCGCTTGATCGTCCCGCCGTACACGACGCGCGCCTTGACCCTCGGCTTCTCGACCTCGAGCACGAGCAGTTCGATGAGACCGTCGTCGACGAGGATGCGATCCCCCGCCTTCACGTCGTCGGCGATGTGGTCATACGTGACCGGGAGGTCATCTCCCGTGGCCAGCTCTTCGTAGCAGAGGACGATGTCCTGCCCCTCCACGACCGTGACCGGCGCCGCCAGTTCGCCCATGCGGATGCGCGGCCCCTGCAGGTCGCCAAGGATGGCGACGGGACGATCGCGCTCGCTGGACATCTGCCGCACGAGCGCGATGGTCCGGGCGTGCTGCTCGTGGGTGCCGTGCGAGAAGTTGATCCGGGCGACATTGAGCCCGGCGTCCATCAGGGCGCCAATCGTCTCGGCCGTCGAGGTGGCCGGACCGAGGGTGCAGACGACCTTGGTGCGCGAGATGCGGATGTTGGAGGACAAGATCGATCGGGAACGAGGGGGAGTGAGGCGGAGCCGGTGTAAACGTTACCTATGGAATAAGCTCGACCCACTCCCTTCCTCGCAAGGCACCCCGCGTCAGCTCTGGACGAGCGACTTCCCGAGCGCGGTCGCCTTGCGCTCGAGGCCAGCGATGAGCGTGTCGAACGACTTCTGGAACGACGCCAGTCCGTCGGCGAGGAGCTTGTCCGTGACGTCCTGCATGGAGATACCAGCCTGCTCGAGATCGTGGAAGAGTTGCTCGCACGCCGTCCACTCGGTGTCCACCGTCCGGGCCGTCTCCCCGTGATCGCGGAAGGCGTCGACCGTGGCCGGGGGCATCGTGTTGACCGTGTGCGGCCCGATCAGCGTCTCCACGTAGAGCACGTCCCGGTAGGCCGGGTTCTTCGCGCTCGTGCTCGCCCACAACGGACGCTGCACGCGCGCCCCCGCTGCCGCCAGCTTCTCCCAGCGTTCGCCCGAGAACAACTGTGTAAAGAGTCGGTACGCGAGCTTGGCGTTGGCCACGGCCGCGCGACCGCGCAGCGCGAGGATCCCATCGCGCACCCCTTCGCCGGCGCTCGCCGCGATCGCGTCGAGGCGCTTGTCGATCTCCGAGTCCACGCGACTCACGAAGAACGACGCCACCGACGCCAGCCGGTCGATCGGCTTGCCCGCCGCCAGGCGATCCTCGAGCCCACCCAGATACGCCTCGATCACACGGGCGTGCGCATCGATCGAGAACAGGAGCGTGACGTTCACGTTGATGCCGTCGGCGATCAGGCGGCGTACCGCGATCGCTCCCTCCGTCGTCCCCGGGACCTTCACCATCACGTTCGGGCGATCGACCGTCGCCCAGAGACGCTGCCCCTCCGCGACCGTGGCGGCGGCGTCGTCGGCCACCCCGGGAGAGACTTCGATCGACACGTAGCCGTCGATCCCGTTCGTCTCCCGGTACACATCGGCGAAGATGTCACACGCGGCCCGGACGTCGTCCGTCTCGATGAGCTCGAACAGCTGCCACGGCGTGTGCTCCCCCGTCACCGCCCCGATCTGCTCGTCGTACTCCTTCCCCTCGGCCAGCGCCTTCTCGAAGATCGTCGGATTCGACGTCATGCCCATGAGGGCGTCGTCCTTGATGAGGCGGGCGAGTGCTCCGTTGTGCAGCATCGCGCGATCGATGTAGTCGAGCCACACCGACTGGCCGGCGTCGTAGAGTTGGCGGAGACGGTTCATCTGAGTTGCAGACGGGAGACGAGAGACGGGAATCAAGAAGTCGAACAGCGGGCAATCTAGCAGTCTCCCGTCGGTCCCATCGACTCCCGCGCCCCCCATTCGAGTGGGGGAAAACCCCTGAAAAGCAGAGCGCCCGGCCAACAGGTGGCCGGGCGTTCGTGCATGGTACAGTGTCGACGATCAGCCCTACTTCGCCGACCACTCCACCGAATGTCCGAGCGTCCCCCAGGCGAATCGAAGCTCACCCTTGGCGCCGGCGTTCGACGGGATGAGCTGGATGACGAGTGCCTCGACGTGACTGGCGAGCGTGCTCTCCTTGAGCGGAATGCGCACGAGGTCCTGCGTCTGGTCGTACTCGGTCCCCCACTCGCCCGTCTTCTTGTTCACGATGAGCTTCCACGCCCCCTTCGTCGTCTCGGCGAAGAGCGTATACGAGCCCTTCGGGACGGTCGCGCCACCGATCACGAGATCGACGTCGGTCGTGAAGGAGGTCGCTTCGTTGGCGCCGAGGCGCCAGACCTTGCCGAGGTCATCGGCGAGGGCGCCGGCGACGGCGCGGCCACGGGCCACCGGGACGCCGTAGTCGATCACGAGCTTGAGCGCCTTGGGCGCGGGCTGCCCCTGCACACGCGGCGCGGAGAGGGTGACGACCGTGGTGGCCCGACCGCTCGCACCGGCCTTCAGGTTCGACTGCGCGGCCAGCGGGGCGGTCGCGACGAGGGAGAACGCGAGAACGGGCGCGAGGGTACGGAGACGGGACGTGAGCATGCGGGTGTGTTGTCGAGTGTTAGGATTCCGGGGGGAGCGCGGTGCAATCTCACCGCCTCGCGCAGTACCGCGCAAGAAACCGGGGGGCGTCGGCGTCGGCCGCGTGCATCCCCGGGCGTCCCCATTCGTCGATCGAGCGTGACCAGTGTACACCACTCGAGGCGGTAACGGTTCCCACCGGTGTTCGCCGGCCGAGCGCGCCACAGCGCCTTCGGCGAGTTCCGCCGTCACGGCAGACGCGGCCGCGGCGATCGCCGCCGATGGCCGCGCGCGACTCGAGGCGATGGCCGATCCCGCGGTGAAGGCCGGAGGGGAACGCTACTTCAAGGGGGTCATCCCGTTCATCGGCGTCAAGGCGCCGCGCGTGCGCGACGTCGCGCGGGCGCTGTACACCGACCACGGCACGCTCCCCACCGACACGCTCGTCGACGCCGCACTCGCGCTGCTGCGTGCGCCGCACATGGAGGAGAAGCAGCTGGCGGTCCTCCTGCTCGAGCGTATCAAGCGCCGGTGGCCGTCGTCGCTGCTGGCGCGACTCGAGTCGGTCTTCGACGAGGCGGTCGACGACTGGGCCACCTGCGACGGGATCGCCGGGCGCGTCTTGCACCCGCTGATGGCGCGCGATGTGACGTGCATCGCGCGCGTCGCCGCCTGGAGTCGAGCGGCGAACCCATGGCGGCAACGCGCCGCCGCCGTGGCCTTCGTCAAGAGTGCCCGGCACGGGGCGCACACCGACGTCGTGCTCACGATCTGCGCGCGCCTCGTGCAGCGCCCCGACCGTTTCGTGCAGCTGGGGATGGGGTGGGTGTTGCGCGAGCTCTCGCTCGCCGACCGTGCGGCCACACTCGCCTTCTTGCGGGAACACCTCGCGCAGGTGCGTCGCGAGGCGCTGCGCTACGCGATCGAGAAGATGCCGGCGCGGGAGCAGGCGGCGATCCTGGCCGAGCACGCGGGCGCGAGTGTCCCACGCGGGCGTCCGCGACGCTGAGCCGTCGGCGACGCGAAGGCGCGTCGCGCTTGCCCCGGCGTCGCTCGCTGCACAACGTTGCCGCGCGAGCACGGAGTGGCGTGGCCAACGCGCCGCCGCCCTCCCGCCGTGTGACGAATCCCGACTCCCCTGGAGCTCCGCATGAACCGTGTTTCCCGCCGAGTGCGCGCGATGGTGACGGCCCTCGCCGTGACGGCCGCCCTCCCCTTCCCCGTCGTCGCCCAGTCAGCGAAAGGGGCGGCGAAGGCCGACCCACGCCTCGAGAAGCTCAAGGTCGAAGCGCTGGCCAAGGTCGACGCGCGCGCCACGCTGATCCAGCAGATCATCGACCAGGTCTTCTCGTTCGGCGAACTGGGGATGCAGGAGTTCGAGACGTCGAAGTACCTCACCGGGCTGCTCGAGCAGAACGGCTTCACGGTCGAACGCGGCACGGCGGGGATGCCGACGGCGTGGCTCGCCAAGTGGGGGTCGGGAAAGCCGGTGATCTCGTTAGGCTCGGACATCGACGGGATCCCGCAGGCCAACCAGAAGCCGGCCTTTGCCTATCGCGACCCCATCGTCGCCATGGCCCCCGGGCACGGCGAGGGACACAACTCCGGCCAGGCAGTGAACATCGCCGCGGCCCTGGTGGTGAAGGAGATCATGGAGCGCGAGAAGATCCCCGGGACGCTCATCCTGTGGCCCGGCGTGGCCGAGGAGCAGCTGGCGGGGAAGGCGCACTTCGTCCGCGCCGGCGTGTTCAAGGACGTCGACGTCACGCTCTTCACGCACGTGGGCGACGAGCTCAGCGTGGGTTGGGGGCGCTCGGGATCGCAGGCCATGGTCTCGGTGCTGTTCAAGTTCCGCGGTCAGACAGCGCACTCCGCTGGGGCCCCGTGGCGCGGCAAGTCGGCGCTCGATGCGGTGATGCTCATGGCGCAAGGGTGGGAATTCAAGCGCGAGCACCTCGAGACGCAGCAGCGCTCGCACTACATCATTCGCGACGGCGGCGACCAGCCGAACGTGGTCCCGCAGACGGCGTCGATCTGGTTCTTTCTCCGCGAGCGGGACCACGAGCGCGTGATGCGCAACTTCGACGCCGCGAAGCGCGTGGCGCAGGGCGCAGCGATGATGACCGACACGAAGCTCGATACGGTGCAGATCATCGGCTCGGCGTGGGACATTCACTTCAACAAGGCCGTCGCCGAGGCCGCGCACGCCAACATCAAGCGCGTCGGGCTGCCGCGGTGGGACGACAACGACCAGTTGCTGGCCAAGTCGCTGCAGAAGGAGATGGGGGCCCCCGACAGCGGCCTGGCGACGAAGGTTTCCGACCTCGCGGCCCCGCCGCCCGACAACGTGGTGTGGGGCGGCTCCGATGACATCGGCGACGTGTCGTGGAACGTCCCCACGATCACCCTCTCGTATCCGTCCAACATCCCGGGGACGCCGGGGCACAACTGGGCCGACGCCATTGCGATGGCCACGCCGATCGCGCACAAGGGGGCGGTGGCCGGGGCCAAGGTGCAGGCGCTGACGATGCTCGACCTGCTGCTCACCCCCAAGGTCGTCGCCGACGCGTGGGACTACTTCCGCACGGTCCAGACCAAGGAGAAGAAGTACCAGTCGTTCCTCGGCCCTAACGACGGACCGCCGACCTTCCTCAACGAGGAGATCATGGCCAAGTGGCGGCCGCTGATGAAGCCGTTCTACTTCGACCAGACGAAGTACAAGACGTACCTGGAGCAGTTGGGGTACAAGTACCCGACGTTGAAGCCGGCGGTGCAGTAGAGCCGAAGACGGGAAGACGGGAAGACGAGATGATTCAACGACTCGGCGTCCCGTCTTCCGATTCTCACCGGCGCAGGCGATACACGACGACGCTCTCGACGTCGTCATCGTCGCGCTGGACGCCGGCGACGTAGTCGGTTCCGGCGTCCAGCAGGGCGAAGCGGGCCGGCAGCTGCACGTCGGCGAGCCAGCGCCCATCGCGCCCGAGGACGCTCCAGCGCTGCGGCGCCGCCCCCGTGGGGTGCAGGACGGCCGTCATGATCGCCGCGCGATAGTCGAAGGGGGCGACCCAAAGCTCACCCGCCCCCGTCCCCACCAGGCGGCCATACGCCGGCGCAATTGGCGCGTACTGGGTCAGGCGGAGCATCTCCTTCACCTGGTCCTGCTGCGCCGACGACAGCGACCGCACCGCGCGCAGCGTCTCGCTTTCGTAGAAGCGCCTGGCCTCCGCCGGGAGTGGCGCGCGGACCACGTCGCGCACGGTGCGCGACACCAGGCGCCCGCGACGATCATAGCACTTCACCTCCCAACTGATCGGGTATCCGCCGCAAGCGCGATCGCCCGCGACGGCGAGATACGACTGCGGCCCGAACTGCACGGGGAGCGGTGGCCCCCCGCCGGTGCGCACCACCTCGACCCCGGGAAGCGTGTCGATGACGCGTTGGTCGCGCCCGTCCGGCGAGACGAGCCCGACGGTCATCAGCGCGAGGATGCGCGAACGCGTCATGTCCGGCGGCTCTGGATAGCCGAACGCGAGCAACGTCCAGTCGGCGAAGTAGCCTCCCTGAAAGCTCAGCGCCCCGACGCGAAACGCAGGGCGCGCGACCGACCGCGCGAGCGAACCGTCAGGGGCAAAGACCTGCAGCCGCCCCGAACGATCGACCGCCCCCACCGTATCGGCCACGCGCACCAGCTTGAAGAGCCCGTCGAATTCGCCGGGGCCGCGCCCCTTCCGCCCCAAGGTGCGCACGAAGCCCCCTGCCTTGTCGAAGACGCGCAGTTCGTTCGCGCCCGCGTCTCCGACCACCACGCGCCCGTCACGCAGTCGCAGCACCCCCGCGACATTGGAGAACGATGCGCCCCCCTCGCCCTCGCCCCCACCGACGGCGAACATCGGCGACGAGTCGACGCGCCACTCGGCAGCGGGGCGATCGCGCGCGTCGTACCGAACGAGCCGGACGCCCGAGGAGTCGCGCACCTGCTGCGCAGCGCTTGTCCCCGCCCCCCACGCGATGAGCGCGACGAGCGTCGGCGCCCCCATGCTCCGCAGTCGCATCTGCATACTCCGTCGAGACGGTCCCACGCCGGCGGTGGGCGCACGAATTCTCGTTGGCGACCGCGTCCGGCGAGCCCACCACGCGATTGTTCCGTTTCACGGAGCCCACGACAAGTAGGATGACGCTCGTCAGGGATTACGAATCGATGAAATCGTCGAACTTTCCGTGATTCGTCGCCGAGCTCCCCTTCCCCAACGCCACACCGGAACGCCACGTATCCGTTTCGTCCCTGTCTTGCCTCCGGGGTCCACCGCCGACAACCTCTTGCACGCACGACCGTCCTCGCCTTGTCGTTCTCTCGTCTTCCCGTCTTCCCGTCCTCCATGACGCTCCGTCACATCCTCACCGCCCTCGCCCTGGCCACCGTCGCCGGCGCCCCGCCCGTCGCTGCCCAGAAGGCCCCCAAGCCCGACCCGCGCCTCGAGAAGCTCAAGCTCGAAGCGATCGCCAAGATCGACGAGCGCGCGAAGCTGGTGCAGGAAATCATCGACCAGGTCTACTCCTTCGGCGAACTCGGCATGCAGGAATTCGAGACCTCGAAGTACCTGACCGGGCTACTCGAGCAGAACGGCTTCAAGGTCGAGCGCGGCGTCGCGGGGATGCCGACCGCCTTCGTCGCCACGTGGGGATCGGGGAAGCCGGTCATCGCGTTAGGCTCGGACATCGACGGGATCCCGCAGTCCAACCAGAAGCCGGCCTTCGGCTTCTTCGAGCCGCTCGTCGCGGGGGCCCCGGGGCATGGGGAAGGACACAACTCCGGCCAGGCGGTGAACATCGCCGCGGCGCTCGTGGTGAAGGAGATCATGGAGCGCGAGAAGATCGTCGGGACGCTCAAGATCTGGCCGGGGGTCGCGGAGGAGCAGGTGGCGGGGAAGGCGCACCTGGTGCGGGCCGGTGTCTTCAAGGACGTGGACGTCGCCCTCTTCACCCACGTCGGCAACAACCTCGGCGTCTCGTGGGGGCAGTCGGGGTCCAACGCGATCGTCACCGCGCTGTTCAAGTTCAAGGGGCAGACGGCCCACTCGGCCGGCGCCCCGTGGCGCGGCAAGTCGGCGCTCGACGCGGTGATGCTCATGGGCCAGGGGTGGGAGTTCAAGCGTGAGCACCTGGAGCCCGCGCAGCGCTCGCACTACGTCATCAAGGACGGCGGCGACCAGCCGAACGTCGTCCCGCAGACGGCGTCCATCTGGTTCTACATCCGCGAGCGCGACTACGATCGCGTCCAGGCCAACTTCGCCGCCGCCAAGCGCATCGCCGAAGGGGCGGCGATGATGACCGACACGAAGCTCGACACGGTCATGATCCTCGGCTCGGCGTGGAGCGGGCACTTCAACAAGGCGATCGCGCAGGCGACGCAGGCCAACATCGAGCGCATCGGGAATCCCAAGTGGGACGAGAACGACATCGCCCTCGCCAAGGGGATCCAGAAGGAGCTCGGGTCGCGTCAGGCGGGGCTGGAGACCAAGGTCGACACGCTGGGCGGCCCGGTCGACCTGGCGCGTTCGTTAGGCGGCGGCTCCGACGACATCGGCGACGTCTCGTGGAACGTCCCGACGGTCACCCTGCGCTACCCGTCCAACATCCCCGGACTCCCCGGCCACAACTGGGCCAACGGGATCTCGATGGCGACGCCGATTGCCCACAAGGGCGGCGTGGCCGGCGCCAAGGTGCAGGCGGCGACGCTCCTGGACATCCTCCTGCAGCCCAAGCTCGTCGCCGACGCCTGGGACTACTTCACCAACGTCCAGACCAAGACGACCAAGTACAAGTCGTTCCTGGGCCCTAACGACGGCCCGCCGACCTGGCTCAACGAGGACATCATGGCGAAGTACCGCCCGCTGATGAAGCCGTTCTACTACGACGCCAAGAAGTACCCGACCTACCTCGAGCAGCTCGGGATCAAGTACCCGACGGTCAAGCCGGTCGCACAGTAGCCGAACGCGCTGGGGAGGACATCTTGGAAGCCGGCTTCGCGCCCTTCTTCGGGGCCGGCTTCGCGCCCTTCTTCGCGGCCGGCTTCGCGCCCTTCTTCGGGGTCGGCTTCGCGACCTTCTTCGAGGTCGGCCTCGCGACCATTTCGACCGGACTCGCCGTCGGAGGGGGAGCGGAGCGCCCCATCGACATCGCGCGAGCGCGCGGCCGTGGCGGCGCCGGCGGAATCGAACGGCCGGTGCCCAGGCTGGCGGCAGCGCCAGTGGACCGCGGGGTCGCGCCCATCTGGCAGGCGGTGAGCAGCGTCTCGTACTTCAGGGCGATCGCGGCGATCTCCTTGGCGCAATCGACCCCGTTGATGATCCGGCGCGCGTTCTCGTAGTCGGCGCTCGCCGCCGAGATGTACTGCGACAGCCTTTTCCCGGTAAACCACCCCTCGCGCATCCCCTGCACGGCGACGCGATAGGAGATGGCGGGTTCGAACAGGTAGTCGGGGCGCTCCAGGAGCATGGTCGGGGTGATCGTGACGGCCTGCCCCCCGATGGGGAACGCTTCCCCTGCCAACTTCTCCGAGGCCTTCTTGTAGTTGTAGTCCCACGTGAGCTGGACGTAGCCCCGACCATAGTAACCGCTCGGCCAGTAGCGCTGTTGGCGGGCGTACAACTTTGGATTGCGCGACTCGCTGGCGCGGAGTTCCTTCACAGGAGCGAAGGTGCGCCCCGTTTCCCAGTGAATGGTCGCGAGGACGTACGCGATCTCGCCGAGCAACGTGAACCCCGCGTCGCGTTCGAGAGAATCGAGGAGGAAGGTGAGTGCCTGCTGTCGTGCCGGCGTGAGGGTGACGCCGCTTCGGGCACTGAATTCGGCAAGGAAACGCCGGCGGTCGAACGCGAACATGCTACCTCCTGTTGGCGTGGTCCAACCTGCCGACTGTCCGTCGTTTACGTGAGAGGGCGCCAACGAAAGTCTTCCTGCGCTCCCGCGCCGCTTCCCTCCCCCTTTCCTCGCGATCCCTACCCGTCAGCGACCTGCGTCAGCCGGTCCGAATCGACCCTATAGAGGAGTGCCGCCGCGCGAACGGCGGGAAATAGTGTCCGAAGGCGCGCTGCCTCGTCGACCACGAAGGTGACGGCGTCGCCGATATGGTGGCGATGGGCGTCGTCGTCGAGGTGTTCCGCCGCACTTTCCGGTGTCCACCCCGCGCGCTGAACCAACCCCTCGATGAACGGCTCGCGCTTGGACAGCACGTGCGACATTCCGCAGTCGGTATGGGCCAGCAAGGCGATGGTATCGACGCCTCCTGCGGCGATGGCGTACGCGACCTCGAACTCGCTGTCCCGGAGGTTCGCTCCGGCCGAACGCAGGACGCAGGCGAACTCGTTAGGAATCACGAACTCCTTGCGGTGATCCATGCACATGGCTACAAGGAGGTGGGCATGACCGGTCGAGGGCGGCAGCGGCTCGGCGAGGTTGTGGTAGCGTAGCAGCGACTCGATGGGCGCGCCCCGCTAGGACTGAAGGATGTCGTCCGGCGAGTCGACAGGCACGAGATGATGCGTCGTGGGACGAGCGACGGGGTAGTACGTGCGGCGGGTTGTTGGGGGGGGCAGTATGCGGCGGCGTGGAGGAAGGCGCCATTTGGACTTGCAGTCACATCGCCCGTGGCCCCAGCCTTTTGCGGTGGGGGGGTCACCACAGGGCTGTCAGGGAATACAAATTGTGAGTCAGTTTCTCCGACTTTAACCTGCCTCAATGTCTGAACGCACTCGACTTCCGCAGATCATCCAGGGGGGGATGGGCATCGCCGTCTCCAACTGGCGACTGGCGCGCGCCGTTGCCTCAGCCGGACAGCTTGGCGTCGTCTCCGGCACGGCAATCGACAGCGTCCTCGTCAGGCGCCTTCAGGATGGCGACCAGTGCGGCAGCGTGAGGCGCGCGATGTCGCGCTTCCCGCTCGAAGACGTGACCGCATACGTGATGCGTCGCTTCTTCAAGCCCGACGGCCGCGGCGTCGGCGAGGAGTATCGCCTCCTGCCGATGTACAAGCAGACGATGAGCCCCCTGCGCCAGCAGATCACGATGCTGGCGGCATTCGTGGAGGTCTCGCTCGCCAAGGAGGGGCACGACGGCATGGTGGGGATCAATCTCCTCACCAAGGTCCAGATGCCCAATCTCCCGACGCTGTACGGGGCGATGCTGGCCGGGGTCAACGTCGTCCTGATGGGAGCAGGGATTCCGCGCGACATCCCAGGGGCGCTCGACGCGATGGCGCAGCACGAAACCGCCACGATCAAGTTCGACGTCGAGGGGATGCCGTCGGGGCAGACGGCGCAGCTCACCTTCGATCCGCGCGCGCATAACGCGACGGCGGGTGCTGCACTCGACCGTCCGCTCTTCTTCCCCATCGTCTCGGCGGCGTCGCTGGCGCAGAACCTGGTGCGCAAGTCGAACGGGCGCGTCGACGGCTTCGTCGTCGAGGGTCCGACGGCCGGTGGACACAACGCGCCGCCGCGTGGCCCGTTGAAGCTGACGGAGGGTGGTGAACCGGTGTACGGCGAGCGCGATGTCGTCGACCTGGCCGCCATGCGCGAAATCGGACTCCCCTTCTGGCTCGCCGGCGGCTCGGGCTCGCCCGATGGTCTCGACGAGGCGCTCGCCGCGGGTGCGGCGGGGATCCAGGTCGGGACGCTCTTTGCCTACAGCGAGGAAGGCGGCTTCTCCCCGGAGATCAAGCGCGCGGTGATCGCCGCCGCGGTCGAGGAGCGGCTGACGGTGCGCACCGACGTGCGCGCATCGCCCACCGGCTTCCCCTTCAAGCTGGCGATGGTCGATGGGCTCCCCGTGCTGCACACGCCGCGCAATCGCGTCTGCGACTTGGGCTACCTTCGCTCGGCGCACCACGAGGAAGGCGGGCGCATCACCTACCGCTGCGCCGCCGAACCGATCGACACCTTCATCGCCAAGGGCGGCCTCCAGCCGGATACCGACGGACGCCAGTGCCTGTGCAATGCCCTGATGGCCGGGATCGGCATGGGGCAGCAGCGCGACGATTACGTCGAACCGCCGCTGGTCACGAGTGGTGACGACGTGGTGAACATCACCCGCTTCCTCCAGGGGCGCGACACCTACAGCGCCGCCGACGTGCTGGCGTACCTCACCCGCTCGGCACTCGTCACTGCCTGACGAGTCACGCGACATAACCTCGCGCCCGCCGCCCCGATGCCGGGGACGGCGGGCGCGATGGTTTTCAGGGGGCTCGGTGTCGCTCGCAGCACGCTGCCAGACCTTCGCTCAGCGCGCGAACCGCCGCAGCTCCACGTTCTCCAGCACGTGCTCACCCACCCGCTCGTCCGCGGCGGCCTGCACCAGCGCGCGCGCGACCTGGCGCACGTGCACCGGCTTCCATCGCCCTGGCACGAGGAAGGCGAGCTTCGCACCGAGGATCTCCCCGGGGCGCACCTCGGTACGATCGCCCTCCAGCAGCGACGGGCGCGCGATGGTGAGCGAGGGAAAGGCGAGCGCGCGCACCGCCTGCTCCAGTTCGCCCTTCACGCGATTGTAGAAGACGCGCGACTGCGCATCGGCACCAAGGGCGCTCACGAGGAGGAAGTGCCGCGCTCCTGCCGCGCGCGCCAACGTCCCCACCTCCAGCGGATAGTCGTGGTCCACGCGCCGGAAGGCCGCCTGCGACCCCGCCTTCTTGATGGTGGTCCCGAGGGCGCAGAAGACCTGGTCGACGGCAAAGGACTCGGGATTGCGGGCCAGCGACTCGAAGTCGGTGACGACCTCGCGCAGTCGCGGGTGCCGATACTGGGCCGGCAGCGGCTGGCGGACGAGGGCAACGACCTCACGCACACCGGGGTCGGCGGCGAGCAGGGCGTTGATCTCGCGACCGACGAGTCCCGTGGCCCCGACAAGGAGGACGCGGCGTTGGGCGGTAGGGGGCATGCGGCAATATGGCGGAGCGTCGCGACGTGAGCGAGAATCGTGTCGATGCCCGATTCCTACACCGCCTCCTTCGAACCGACGTGGCGTGCCATCGTCGTGGCGCGGCGCCCGCTCCACTACGTGGACGGTGCCGACGCGCACGCCGATCGCCCGGCGCACGTGCGCGCCGGCTCGAGTCTCGCCTGGCTCGGTCCGTTCCTCGCCCTGGTGCAGGACGACGCGAACTTCGTCGCCCTCATCGACCCGCGTGACGCCTCCACGCGCGCGATCGCCCTCCCCCGCGGCTCGGGCGGCATGCGGCAGTTTGACGACACGCGCGGCAACAAGGCGCACAAGCTCGACCTCGAGGCGTGCGTCGTGCTGACCGACGGCGAGCGGGAGACCTTCGTGGCCTTCGGATCGGGGTCCGGGGGAAGGCGCGAGCAGCTCGTGGTGCTGGACGATGCGCTGAGCGCGGCGCCCGGCATCCGATTGCTCGACGCGGGGGTCCTGTACCGCGCGCTTCGCGCGGAGCCGGACTTTGCCGGGAGCGACATGAACATCGAGGGGGCGATGGTGCACGGCGAGACGCTCCGCTTGTTCGGGCGCGGCAACGGGGCCGCACGCGACGGCGAGGTGGCCCGCAACGCGACCTGCGAGCTGGACGCACCGGCCTTCCTCGCCTGGCTTCGTGCGCCGGACGGCGCGCCGCCACGCCCGAGGCGCATCGTGCAGTACGAGCTCGGGAGGCTGGACGGCATCGCGTTAGGCTTCACCGACGCGGCGTCGCGTGGTGCCAGCGCGCTGTACACCGCCACGGCCGAGGATTCGCCCGATGCCACGCGCGACGGGGTGGTGACCGGGTCGGTGATCGGGTTGCTACCGTTAGGCGGCGGGGCGCCGCGGCACGCACGCCTCACGGCGGAGGGTGGAGCCCCCTTTACCGAGAAGGTCGAGGGCGTGGCGCTTCACCGCAGCGATGAGGCGCGCGCCTACCTCGTGATCGACAGCGACGATCCCGCTCGGCCGTCGGAGCTGTGTGAGGTGGAACTCGTGGGCGACTGGGCGCCCTGACCGCCCTCGGCGCCTACGGGAGCGGGAGGCGCCACATCACCTTGCCGTCTTCCCGGGGGAGCGAGACCAGCGCGCGCCTGGCCGCGGGGAGCCGCAGCACCAGGAGGGCGTGCAGGTCGTTCCGAAACGGCTCCGAAAGAAAGGGATTGTGTCCGATGGCATCGGTGGCGTCGTAGGGGACCTCGATCGTTTCGACGCCGCGCGCGAGCGTGGCGAACCGCCCGCCGAGTCCCAGGCGCCGTTCGCGATTGCCCCCCCATGACGACCAGAGGGCGAAGTCAGCGCTGGCGGCGTACACCGTCACGTGCTCGGCGCGGGCCCGCAACGAGGGGAGCATGCGTTCGAGGAAGTCGTCGGCTGCCAGGTCCGGTGACACGAGGGTGACCTCACCAAGGGCGAGCGACTGCCGGGTGCTGTCGAGCTGGCGCAGCGCGCTGGCGAGAACCTCGCTCCCCATGCTGTGGGCCAGCACCGAGAGGCGGCGACCGGGGGCAGCGAGTTGCAGCTCGCGGAGGAAGCGGGCGAGGTGCGCCCCCGACGCGCGCGCGTCGCCCTGGTCGGCGCGGTAGCTCGCCAGCGAACCGTCGGAGGGCCAGGTGTAGAGGACGACGGCGCCAGGATACTGCAGCTCGACCGCCAGGCGCGCCGCTCGTTCGGCGGCCCCGCCGAACGGCGTGTTGTAGCCATGCACGAACAGCAGGAGATCCCCGGCAGGCCCCTGCGACAGCGCCTCGCCGAGGCGCGTCGAGAGTGTGAGCGAGTCGACCGCCTCGATTGCGCGGAAGGAGAGGCGCGTCGCATCGTCTGTGGCGAAGTTGCCGCGCACCGAGCGCACGAAGGGTGAGCGCTCTCCCGCCCCGGCGGCGCGCCCTTCCCTGGCGGGGACGTTCACGGTGAGGACTCCTCGCACCAGCGAATCGCGCGCGGCGCCGCCGTATGACGTCGCCGGAGCCCGCGGGCTCACCGCCCCGGCCCGGTTGGTGGCGTACGGCACCGTGACCACGAGCGGGATGGAGTCGGCCGCACTCCAACGATCGACAACCGTAAAGCGCCGGGACGCGGCGGCGGTGGTCGCGCGCCCACCGCGATCGGTGCAGGTGGCCAGGACGAGGTAGCTGCCGGGCTCGGGCATCAGGCGCAACACGGCGCCGTCGGCGAGCACGCGACCGTCGTCCGTGGTCCAGCGCACGCTGGAGAGTGCGCCGTCTTCGCGATCGTGGCACGAGGCGCTGAGCGCGAGCGTGGTGCCGTACGTGACCTCGCCCGTGGGTGCGTTGCCGCTGACGGCGAGTACTGGCGGAAAGTTGACGCTGGCCCCCTCCGCCGGGGCCGGAGCGAGCACCGGCGCGGGGGGCGCGGCCGGCGGCGCCGGCCGTCCGCAGGCGGCGAGCCCCGAGGCGAGGACGAGCGAGAGCG
>ERZ795044.1601-NODE-1601-length-20437-cov-5.270337_pt1 | contig 20437 bp, 14 predicted proteins | sample MGYA00375128_ERZ795044 | MGnify/ENA primary metagenome ERZ795044 (study PRJEB30173, sample SAMN05720213) | anaerobic digester metagenome | isolation source: active sludge of municipal wastewater-treating anaerobic digesters | place: USA | collected 2014-12-22 ... | reverse complement strand
AGTATTTCCTACCATGCTTTTTAACCGTAACTCAGAATACGAACCAAGATTAAGGCCTTATGTTCTTGGCGGAATTGGTGTATTCCATTTCAACCCGCAAGGTTCACTTACCGATGCTGCCGGAAATAAAAGCTGGTACTACCTGCACCCCCTTCGTTTGGAAGGACAGGGCATGCCGGAATACCCGTACAGCAAACCTTACAAACTTACACAGATGAACATTCCTTTTGGCGCCGGTTTAAAATACTTTGCGTCAGACAGGATCAATGTGAGCATGGAACTTTTATACCGCAAAACCTTTACCGATTATATTGATGACGTAAGCCAGCGTTACATCGACCCTTCGTTTTACAGTAAATACCTGACAACGCAGGAAGCAACACTGGCTTATAAATTATCTGATAAAGCAAAAGGCATCATTTATCCTGGTATGACCAGGTATCCTGCCGGCACACAACGGGGTGACCTGAAAGACGCCGACACGTATTTCTCAATTGTATTAAAAGCAGGCATCAGGCTGGGACCGATATATGAAAGTTCTTTTGCAAGAAGGGCAGCAAGACAAACAAGGTGCCCGGCGGTATATTAAAAAGACAATATCCAATACTATGAGTAATAATTTTCAAATGACCCCGGGAACATACAAGGCTGCAGTGATATTCACCACCTGCCTGTTACTGGTTATACAAATATTCAAATAGCATTGTAAACTTTGTAAGTGTACGATGATACAACAGAAGCGAACCCCCAAGGATAGCTATGGATATTTTAATATCCGCAGATTACCCCTGAAACCACAATCTTCTGCTTCGTTGACATCATTTACACTTCTTTTATGACCCAAAATAAAAATCCATGGTTATGAGACATGGATTTTTCATTTTAACTCTGCCTGTAAAAATTTACCCGTAAAACTCTCCTTCACAGTAACCAGTTCTTCCGGAACCCCTTCAAACAACAGCATTCCGCCGCCGTCGCCTCCTTCGGGCCCGATGTCGATGATATGGTCTGCTACTTTGATCACATCCATATTGTGTTCGATCACCAATACCGTATTTCCCCTGTCCACTAACTTATTGATCACTTCCAGCAAATGCTGTATATCCTGGAAATGAAGTCCCGTGGTAGGTTCATCAAGTATGTAAAAGGTTTTACCGGTATCTTTTTTTCCAAGTTCGGTCGATAGTTTCACCCGCTGCGCCTCTCCCCCGCTGAGTGTAACAGCGCTTTGACCAAGGGTGATATATCCCAGGCCCACATCCTGCAGCACTTTTATTTTACGGTAGATGAACGGCACCGCCTGGAAAAATTCCACGGCTTCATCCACCGTCATATCCAGCACATCACTGATGGACTTTCCTTTATAGCGTATCTCCAGCGTTTCCCGGTTGTATCTTCTGCCGTTGCATTTTTCGCAATGCACATATACATCGGGTAAAAAATTCATTTCTATCACCCGCATACCTCCTCCTTCGCATACATCGCAGCGGCCACTCTTTACATTGAATGAAAACCGCCCTGCTGTATACCCCCTGATCTTTGCTTCAGGCACAGAAGCAAATAAGGTCCTTATGTCGGTAAAGAAACCACAATAGGTTGCCGGGTTGCTTCTCGGTGTTCGTCCAATCGGGCTTTGATCGATCTCGATCACCTTATCGATCTGCTCCAGCCCCTTTATTGTTTTATAAGGCAGCGGGTTTGTTTTTGAATCATAACAGTATTTGCTCAGCAATGGATAAAGTGTTTCGTTAATGAGCGTAGATTTGCCACTGCCGCTTACACCGGTAACAAGTATGAGTTTACCCAATGGAAATTTTACATCCACATTCCGTAAATTATTCCCGGTCACCCCCTTCAGTTCAATGAATTTTCCATTGCCTTTTCTTCTTTCTTTTGGTATCGCTATCTTTTTCTTCCCTAAAAGGTATTTTGCCGTTTCAGATTCAGAATCAAGTATCGTTTGCGGCGTACCCTGCGCCACGATCTCTCCGCCGTGCTTACCTGCCATGGGCCCGATATCCACCAGGTAATCGGATGCCAGCATAATGTCTTTGTCGTGCTCCACCACCAATACACTGTTGCCGATATCCCGTAAGTTTTTCAAGGCGCTTATCAACCGTTGGTTATCCCGTTGATGCAGGCCAATACTCGGCTCATCTAAAATATAGGTGATCCCCTGCAGTTGCGAACCGATCTGCGTAGCCAGCCTTATCCGCTGCGATTCGCCACCACTGAGGGTTTTAGAAGGACGGTTCAGTGACAGGTAAGTAAGTCCCACATCCAGCAAAAACTGCAGCCGTTCCCTTATTTCCTTCAACACATCTTTGGCAATGGCATTTTGCTTATCAGTCAATCTTAACTCAATGCCATCAAACCAGGCAGCCAGGTTATCCAGGTTCATCTGTCCCAGGTCGGCAATATTTCGTTTATCTACTTTGAACCAGAGACTTTCTTTTCTTAGCCTGGTTCCATTGCAGGTGCCACAGGTTGCCAGCACCATGTATTTTTCCACCCAGGTACGCAATGCTTCGTTACTGTAGGGAGAACTGAACCAACGCTTCAGCATCGGGATGATCCCTTCATAGCTTCCGGTATATTCTGCAGGAACCGTTTCATCACTCAGGTCCATTTCCAGCGCTGGATTTATATTCAGATCGCCGTACAAAAGCAGGTCGAGTTGCGTTTTTGGAAGATCTTTCACCGCTTTATCAAGGTTGATCTTATGTTTTTTTGAGAACGCAACTACCTGCTGGAATACACTCGCTTCTCTTTCTTCACCCAACGGAATGATGGCGCCCTCTTTTACACTCTTGGTTGTATCCGGCAACACCGCTTCCATATCGATGGTATAAATATTACCCAGGCCCTTGCAGGTTGGGCAGGCACCATACGGAGAGTTAAAGGAAAAAGCATTGGGCGAAGGTTCTTCATAACTGATGCCGGTATCTTCACACATCAGTTGTTTGCTGTATTGAATAATCTTATTATCATCATTGATAAGAAGAAACATCAGGTCCTTCCCCAACTGCAGCGTTTTCTGAACACTCTGGCTCAGCCGCAGTCTCATTTCATCCGTTAAAGCCAACCGGTCTACCACCAGTTCTATATCGTGTATCTTGTACCGGTCAACCTGCATGCGGGGTTTCAGGTCCATCACTTCCCCATCCACCCTCACTTTCAGGTATCCTTTCTTGCGCAGGTCTTCAAACAATTCCCGGTAATGACCTTTTCTTCCCCGTACAACAGGAGCCAGCAGGCTTATCTTCTTTCCCTCAAACCGTTCAAAGATGTTGCTTACGATCTCTTCTTCGCTGAACTTGATCATTTTCTTCCCCGTATTGTAACTGTAGGCCTCCCCGATCCTGGCAAACAACAATCGCAGGAAATCATAGATCTCGGTAACCGTGCCTACCGTACTCCGTGGATTTTTATTGGTGGTTTTCTGTTCAATGGAAATCACAGGAGAAAGGCCGGTGATCTTATCTACATCAGGCCGTTCCATATCGCCCACAAACTGGCGTGCATAGGCACTGAAACTTTCCATGTAGCGGCGCTGTCCTTCATTGTAGATAGTATCAAATGCCAGCGATGATTTTCCGCTGCCGCTTACGCCGGTGAACACCACCAGTTTATTCTTCGGCACCTTAATATCGATGTTCTTAAGATTGTGTTCCCTTGCACCGGATACTTCAATAAAATCGTTGGAGATAACTTCTTCGGGTGAAGCCTTCTTTACTTTCGCCATGTGTACTTACGTAGCCTAAAGATACAAACAAATTGATTGCTGATTTGTTGAGGGCAGGTTTGTTGCGTAAGTTTGCAGTTCAATTTCAGTTATGATTTTTAATTTATTCGGAAAAAAGGATGAGGCAGCAGACAACCATATTTTTACCGACAAGGCTTATGTGAGCACCGCCGCCAAAATGAATGCCTGTGCCGGCCTGGCCAGGAAAGAACCCGGTTCGCTGTTCATTTGCTGGTTTCCCGAAACAGCCGCAAGGTTCAGGGATTTCTTCAGGCAGCAGGGCCTGGATGAGAACCTGGTGATGGAAACAAAACATGTTCATGCTTCAAAACTGGCAGATAAAAAACCCGTGTTTGTGGAGCATTACCCGTTGCACACAAAAGAGCTGGAACTTGTAAAGAACTGGGAAAAAGAAAAGATCATCGTTTTCAGCGCCCTGGATGAACCCCTGTTCAAACATTTTGGCAGCGATAAAGTGATACCCATGATCAAACTCCTGGGCATGAAGGAAGACGAAGCCATTGAACACAGCATGGTAACCAAATCTATTATTAAAGGCCAGGAAAAGATCGCCGAACTGGTCAGCCTGGAACAATCTGCCAGCTCCCAGGCCGAGTGGATGACGAAGAATATAAAATAATTTTTACCGGCCAAACCCTTTACTGCAAAGGGTTTTATTTATCTGTGGAAATTTTATTCCGGCTTTTATTTGGCAGTTTGAAAATTCCGCCTGTATATTTGCACCAGTTCTTTTAATTATCACTTATCAAGAAAGGCAGAGGGTAATGGCCCGATGAAGCCTTGACAACCTATCCCGGTAACAACCGGGAAAAGGTGCCAATTCCATCCCGATAGTGCTGAGCATGTCGAAGCATCGGGACAGATAAGTCAGATTCAAAGCTTAAAATACTTCTTCAAAATAGTAAAGCTCATCTGATTTATCGGATGAGTTTTTTTATGCCCTGTCGGCAGTTACAAATTCCGGCAGCGGTAATAAAAATGTTCCATCCGGTAATTATTTTCTCCTCTCCTGGTAAGAAATTTCATAAACCAAAAAACATTCTTATCATGAGCAACGCAACACAACTCATTCACAGCATCCCCGTAGATCCCTTAACCGGTTCCATCAGTGTACCCATTTATCAAACCAGTACCTATGTGCAGGAAGCACCCGGTGTGAACAAGGGTTATGATTATGCCCGCAGTAATAATCCAACAAGAGGAACATTGGAAAGCATCATCGCTCAACTGGAAAAAGGAACAGTTGGCATTGCTTTCGGAAGCGGACTGGCAGCCATTGATGCGGTTGTTAAACTTTTAAAAGCCGGTGATGAGATACTGGCAGTAGATGATATTTACGGCGGCGCCTTCCGTCTCTTCACCCACATCTATCAAAAATTCGGCATTACGGTGAATTATGTGGATACTACCAATGCGGAGAATGTTTTTAATGCCATCACCCCCAATACCAAACTCATCTGGCTGGAAACACCCACCAATCCCACTTTAAAAGTGAGCGATATAGAAGCCATTGCAAAGATTGCAAAAGCCAATTCCTGTTTACTTTGCGTGGATAATACTTTTGCATCACCCGCCTTACAACAACCGCTGACGCTGGGAGCTGATATTGTAGTGCACAGCGCCACCAAATACCTGGGTGGACACAGCGACCTCATCGCCGGACTGGTTGTTACCAGAGAAAAAGAACTGGGCGAAAAAATAAAATTTATTCAAAATGCCAGCGGCGCCATCCTGGCTCCCTTCGACAGCTGGCTGGTGATACGTGGCATTGAAACACTACACCTGCGTGTACAGCAGCATTGCCGCAATGCGCAGGTCGTTGCCGGGTTCCTGGAAACACATCCTGCTGTTGATAAAGTATTCTATCCCGGATTAAAAACCCATCTCAACCACGAGATCGCAAAAAAACAAAGCAAAGGGTTTGGCGGCATCGTTTCCTTCACCTTAAAAAATGATACCGAAGAAGCAGCGACGGCCTTTGTAAGCGGTACCCAATATTTTAAACTGGCCGAAAGTTTAGGCGGTGTAAAAAGCCTGCTTTGTCACCCGGCGCAGATGACGCATAAAAGTATCCCCGCTGAAAAAAGAAGAGCTGCAGGTGTTGCCGACAGCCTTATTCGCCTGAGTGTTGGACTGGAAGAAGTATCAAACCTGATCAGCGACCTGGAGCAGACTTTCGCAAAGCTTAAAGAAACAAAGAAAGACCTGGTTACCAGCATTAGTGCATAGCCCGGCATCGTGGAGTTTATCCTGAGCGAAGCCGAAGGATCACTGACTTGTACCGCATCAATTATTTCAACTTTCAAATTCAGAACATTTGTCAACGAATCAACCAATTAACGTATCAACGGATCAACAGATCAACGGATCAACGGATCAACTAACCATCGGCCTCTTCGGCTTTGGCGTGGTAGGCAAAGGGCTTTACGATGTACTGCACAGCACGCCTACCCTGCAGTCTTCCATAAAAAAGATATGTATCAAAGATCCCGGGAAGAAAAGAGCGATCGCTGCAGAGAACTTCACCACAGATGCTTCTATTCTTTTAAATGACCAAAGCATTAATGTGATCGTTGAACTGATCGATGATGCAGACGCCGCCTTTGAGATCGTAAAAACAGCCTTGCAAAATGGTAAGGCGGTGGTAAGCGCCAATAAAAAAATGATCGCCGAACATTTTGAGGAACTGCTGGAACTTCAGCAAAAACACAAAACGGCTTTCCTGTATGAAGCCGCCTGCTGCGCCAGTATGCCCATCGTTCGTAACCTGGAAGAGTATTACGATAACGACCTGCTGAAGTCCATCCGTGGTATCATCAACGGCTCCACCAACTTCATCCTTACCAAAATACTGGAAGAGCAACTGGAATTTAAAGACGCCTTGTCGCAGGCCCAGCAGCTTGGTTTTGCCGAAAGCAATCCCAAACTGGATATCGGTGGTTTGGATGCAGCAAACAAACTCAGCATTTTATTGGCCCATTCCTTTGGCGTGATCGCTAAGCCGCAGGAATTTATTTTCAACGGCATTGAGAACATCATCCTGCCCGATGCCATTGTGGCCAAAGAAAAAAAATACAGCATCAAGCTGGTAGCCAATGCAAAAAAACTAAGCAACGGCAAATTGGCCGCTTTTGTACTGCCACAGTTTGTAACTGCCAAAGACGACCTGTACCATGTAGAGAATGAATTTAATACCCTTACCACGGAAAGTACCTTTGCTGATAAGCATTTCTTTAAAGGCAAGGGTGCAGGGGCCTTCCCTACTGCTTCAGCCGTACTGAGTGATATTTCAGCATTGCGGTACAATTATAAGTACGAATACAAAAAGATCTACCACCAAACCGACACACAACTCAACAATGATTTTTATTTAAAGGTCTTTATCAGTACCGATGACATCAGCAAAATAAACAAGGGTGATCTTGAGTGGATAGAAGAATGGCATAATGGATTCAGTCATAGCTGGCTTATTGCCGTGGTACATGCTGATAAATTATTTACCAGTGATTGGTGGAAACAGGACGGCGTATCGCTGATCCTCTGCCCCGAGCCGATCATTGAAAACATCGACTATAAAAAGATAAGCAGGCGCAGCCTGGAACTGGCAGGCGTGGTCTGACGTCCCCGCTTGATCCCTGTATTTTAATATTTTTTGGTTTTGAAATGAACACCTGCCTCCGCCCAAGCGGAGGCTTTGTTTAGTACCTTTCGTAAAATATATTTCTATGATCAGTTATTATTTCAATCTCTTCGGCGTGGTAATGTTTGCCATGTCGGGAGCCTTTGCCGCATTGGATAAAAACCTGTACAAGGACCTTTTTGGCATCAGCTTCACTGCCTTTGCAACGGCGGTGGGCGGCGGCACGTTAAGAGATATCATCCTGGGAGCACACCCCATTGCCTGGGTGGCAGATAATAACTACCTCATTGCCATAACAACCGGTATCATACTCATGGTCATCCTCAGAAAGCAACTGCACAAGATCCCCAAGATCCTGTTGGTATTCGATTCCATTGGCATTGCTATCTATACCATCATCGGTATGGAAAAAGCGCTGGCACTGGATGTGGCTCCACTCGCTGCCGTGGTAATGGGATTATTCACTGCAGTAATGGGCGGTGTGATACGGGATACACTGATCAATGAGATACCGCAGATATTCCGGAAGGAAATTTATGCCACTGCCTGCATCGCAGGAGCCCTGGTTTATTTATTATTGAAATATACTTCGCTGCCGGATATATGGAGTGCGGTGTTCAGCATTATAACGATCATAGGGATCCGTTTGGCCGCTGTAAAATTCAGGTGGTCGTTGCCCAAACTGGAAATGTAGCTGACACTTCTTATTGTGCAATATAACTCTGCAAATGAGCAATGGTCTCCTTCTGCGATTCAATGATCCCATTTACCACATCGCCGATAGAAACCATTCCCAGCACTTTGCCTGCCTCCACAACTGGTAAGTGACGGATGTGTTTCTCCGTCATAATGGCCATGCATTGTTCAATGCTATCTTCCGGCGTTACTGTAAGCACATTTTCTGTCATGATATCCTTAACAGGCGTTTCCCTCGATGACTTTCCCTTCAAAACTACTTTACGGGCATAATCTCTTTCTGAAAGGATACCGGTGAGTTTATCTCCTTCCATGATCAGCAAAGCGCCGATGTTTTTTTCACCCATCACTTTTATGGCATCGTAAACACTTACCTGTCCGGTAACAGAATAAATATTGCTTTCCTTTCCCTTTAAAATGTCGGAAACTTTCATAAGCTGGTTGTTCGTTAAAGAATGAAAATGCAGATAGCATTATGAAGATAATCTATTTTCTTCAGGGTTTATAACACATTAAAGGGATGCTTTATGTTGCAGTAAAACAAAAGCGTCCCGTAATAACCGGGACGCTTTCCTGTAAATTTAATAATGCGTTTTACTCTGCTCCGTCTGTATGCCCCCTGTTCACTGCAAAAGCACCTACTTTATTACCGGTTGTTAAACCCACTTCGCAATCGCTGCGGTAATGGATAGCGCCGTACATACGGGATAGAGAGGCTTCTGTTGCCCAGTCGGTATACTGCAGGGCTTTTGAAGGAATAATGTATCCCAGTACCGTTGCAGCAGCAGCACTGAATGTACTGTGGCCTGAAATATAAGCAGGGAAGTTGGGTAAACCGATCGGCGTTTTGATACGGGTATCCATCTGCGAAGGACGTGGATTGAAATAGGTGAACTTCGCATCCCAGCAAGCCACAGCTGCGTCCATCATGGCCATATTCAAAAGCGCCATATTACGTGCCCAACGCGGTTCGCTGAAATGTTCATTGGCAAAATCATTTGCAGCAATATAATTCCAGTGACCGGGCGGCGTATAGGTCCGTAAACCATCAGCCCAGAAAATAGATATCCTCAATTGTTCTCTTGTAAGACCCTTACTGAAATTATAAACCTCTTCCAGCTCTGTTTTAAATTGCTGAGATCCGGTTGATGGTGGAGGGCCTGGCCGAATGCTTGTTACCATGGTTAGTGAGTCGAATAAGAAGGTTCTTACTGCACCAAATGCCGGTAACATGGGAGGACGTTCAGGATTCTCCTGGCTGATCCAGGGTATTTCACCCCTTGCAATACAATCATTCTTTAATTTGGTCCAGAGCGTTGCATTACCTACGGATGCCCCGGCCCTGTCGCCCCTGGCACGGGCAACAAATTTTGCTGCCACCAGCTTTCCCAACGCTTCCCCGGCATCCAGGTCGCTGCGTACATTGGCCCCGCTGATCAGTCTTGCTTTTCTATGTTCCTCAGCCCGTTGGTTAATATAATCCTGGTCGCCTGGAAAAAGCAGTTTCAACATCTCAACCGATACACCCAATACCGCTGCATCTTCACTGGGGTAAGAAGGTAAGGTTGATTTAGGCAACAGGGTTTGAATAGTTGCATCCACATTAAAGGGTGCAGTACGGTTATACAATTGTTTGTAATAGTACGTGGCAACCAATGCATCGTATTGAGAAGCGCTCAGGTAAGCATAAGCCCTTGCCGCATAGGGCGGGTTGGCAAATGGAAAAGTGGGATATGCCAGTGGATTGTTTGCACTGGGTATGGGATAGGTGCCATCGGGATTCTCGTAAGGCGGCAGGTTATGCAAGGCCACCAGTTCCCGCATGATCTCATTCCAGCGAAGTACCGCACCGGCTCCCCAGTACTCAACCAGTTTTCTTTCATCGTTGCTGATCTGGTTCTGGAAACTCTTTATTTCGTTCAACTGGATGATATAATCCGGCGATGTGGTTACAATGGGCGCCGGGCAGGCAAACTCGTTGGCCGTGGTTAACAGGATCGGTTTCCAGGTACCTGCATTCGCATCCGGCTTGGTGGGGTTGATCATCGGGTACTGCATATTCTGCTCTTCTATCTTTTTTGAACAGGAATTAAACAGCACCAGTCCCGCTAATACAAATACAAGTGATAATACTTTTTTCATGGCAATTATTTTTTTGACTTATCATCTTTTTTTTCCGTTTTCTCTTTCCTGCTGAAATCAATAATGTAAAATACGCCCGCATTAAAGCCGCTGGCCTGTCCTACATTTCTTCCGGCAAGAGTGGCGCTGCCATTGGCAACAACAGAAAGTCCATTCAATGGCGTTTCGTATTTCACATTCAGCCCGATGGTGGTTGCATTCATTTTATTGCTTACAAAGGGCATACCGTTACGTGGAATGTCAAAACCTCCCAGGGTTGTCCATTTATTCAGCACCAGCTCTGCTATCAACACATCACTGCGGTAACCCGCCCTGAAGTTCCATTGTGAAGCATCCGGCATTTTCACCTCATTGCTGTAATGCATTTCAGTGGTGTAATAAGTATAGCGATCCAGTTTAACATTATTCCTGGCAACATACGACCAGGAAGCCGTACCAAACCAATGGTTCCATTGATAGTCGATCATCAAACGTCCCGTTGCAGCCTGGCTGTGCAAACCGATCGATAAAGGCAATATATCCGGCGAATAATTACTTACCGGGGTTGAATAACCACCGATCAGTATCGCCTGCAGGTCGCCTTTGCCAATATGCTTTTCATATCCCACCCATTTTAACCAAAGGGAAAGATCCTGTAATCCTTTCTGGCCGGCCATCTGACCTGCACTTGCTTTGGTCTTGATATAGGGTAACCCAAACAACAGGTTGAGTTTTTTTGTAACCCCGTAATTACCCATGATCATGAAATTGGTGGTGGATACCTTACCCATATTGAGGTTCTCCCGCTTCAGGGTTCCTTCCCAGTAATTCTTCCAGCTGCTGTAGCCCGCAGTAGGGCCAACGCAGAAGAAATTCTTTTGCATCATCAACCCATCTATATCGGTTTGTGAAAATGATCGTTGAAGAAAGAACCCGGAAATAAATAATAGCAGTAGTAGTTTTTTGCGCATACGCATTGTGCTTTAGTTTCTGTTGGCAATAGTGTCGATCGCCTTGTTTAATCAAAGGTAGAAATTTATGATTGTTCAATAAACAATTTACAGGCAAAACAACTATGTGCCCTGGGTTTCAAAAGATTACCCCAAAAATGAATTTATTCGGGGTGGAAAATTAGTGATCGTTCAACGGAAGGCCCTTTTTTTGAAATTCTATCCAGTTAAGATATTCAGGGGCAACCCGGTGTTCTTCCATGGTGATGCAGTCATTGACCGGGCAAACCAGTTTGCAGAGGTTACAGCCTACACATTCTTCATCTTTGACCGTGTAGTTGTTGTAAGGTTTTCCATATTCCAGATTAATAGATTGATGAGAAGCATCTTCGCAGGCAATATAACAAAGGCCGCAGTGGATACATTTATCCTGGTTTATTTTGGCGATGTGGTGATAGTTGATATCCAGGTCTTCCCAGTGTGTTATTTTTTCAACCGATTTGCCGATGAAATCATCCAGGGTTTTAAATCCCTTCTCATCCATCCAGTTGTTCATGCCTTCGATCATGTCTTCCACAATTCTGAAACCATGGTTCATCGCTGCGGTACACACTTGTACATTGCTTGCGCCAAGTAACATGAATTCCACCGCATCTTTCCAGGTGCTTACGCCACCGATACCGGAGACAGGAACTTTATTTGTAACATCATCCTGTGCAATGGTAGTAAGCATTTTTAATGCAATGGGCTTTACAGCCGGTCCGCAATAACCGCCAAACACCGATTTGCCGGCCACATAAGGATTGGGAACAAGCGTATCCAGATCGATGCCCGTTACGGATTGGATGGTATTGATCAAAGACAATGCATTAGTGCCTGCTTTAACCACCGAACGCCCCGTTGGAACAACCGAATGAACATTGGGTGTTAATTTGGTGATCACCGGAATGGTTGCCGCTTCCATCACCCATTCCACCACCATGCAGGCTATTTCTGGATCCTGGCCAACGGCAGCGCCCATGCCTCTTTCGGTCATGCCATGCGGACAACCGAAATTCAGTTCCAGTCCGTGAGCACCTGTGTCTTCTACTTTCTTTATAAGCTCGTGCCAGCTCTTTTTATCATTGTCTGCCATCAGCGAAACGATCATCGCCCTGTCGGGGAAAAGTTTAAGACATTCTTTAATTTCTTTCAGGTTAAGATCAAGCGGCCGGTCGCTGATGAGTTCAATATTATTCAGTCCCATCATCTTTCGGCTGCCAAAATTCACAGAAGAATATCTTGACGAAACATTCTTGACCTGTGAACCAAGCGTTTTCCAAACCACACCGCCCCAGCCTGCTTCAAAGGCACGGAGCACATTTATTTTTTTATCGGTAGGTGGAGCACTCGCTAACCAAAAAGGGTTGGGAGATTTTATGCCCAGGAAGTTTGATTCAAGAGAGGCCATTTGATTCAATTAAAAATGAAAAATGAAAAATTAAGAATGATGAAGTCAGTTTAAGCCTCTTCATTTTTAATTCTTAATTTTTAATTCCGAGATACGATAGTATAGAAGCTGCTCCATCCTTCCCCGCCTGTACCGCATCCACCACTTCCTTACCACCATTCACTGCATCGCCACCGGCGAAAATGCCTTTGATATTTGTTGCACAACCTGCATCAATGGTTATTTTTCCTTTTGAATTTTGAATTTTAAATTTCTTCACCAGCTTTTCAAAAGGAACCTGCCCCGCCGCTTTGATCACCATATCAACATCCAGGCTGAATGTTTCGCCTGTATCCACGGGAGAACGGCGGCCGGAAGCGTCGGGTTCACCCAATTGCATTACACTGCAAACAAGCTGTTTTACTTTTCCCCCGGAACCTTTTATCTTTTTGGGTGCCGCAAGCCAGGTAATTTCACATCCATCCAGTTTAGCAATATCAAGCTCCACATCGGTGCAGGGTTTTTCTGCTTCGGTTCTGCGGTAAACCAATGTAACTTCTTTTGCACCCAGTCTTTTTGCCTGTGTGGCTGCATCAATAGCTGTCATACCCATGCCTATCACCGCTACTTTATCCCCCACCGGAACCGATGGATAACCTTTGGCCCTGATATCGTAGATGAATTGAATGGCATCCACCACACCCTCCAGTTTTTCTCCCGGAATGTCTAATCTTCTTGCCACACCCACACCAATTCCAAGGTAAACTGCATCAAAATTTTTCTTCAACTCAGCCAGCGAAATATCCTTCCCCAGTTCGTGGTTATATTTTACTTCGATACCTCCAATGCCCAAAATATAATTCACTTCAGCTTCGCAGAACTGCGGTGTTACTTTATACGCTGCAATGCCATAGGTCATGAGGCCGCCGCCCTTGCTTTCTTTTTCAAAAATGGTCACATCAATTCCTTCACGGGATAAAACATGGGCGCAACTCAACCCGGCCGGCCCTGCACCAACTATTGCAACCTTTTTACCCGTTGCTTCTTTTCTTTTGAACAACTGCCAGTTCTTCTCCATCGCTTTTTCTGTGGAGTACCGTTGCAGTTTTGCAATAGAGATGGGTTCTTCTTCCATCAGGTTATAAACGCAGGCACCTTCGCAAAGTTTCTCCACCGGGCAAACCTTGCTGCAACCGGCACCCATGATATTGCTTACGAAAATGGTATGCGCCGAACCTTTGATATTATCCGTGGCGATCTGTTTGATGAACTTGGGAACATCAATACCCGTAGGGCAACTCTTCATACAGGGCGCATCGTAACAAAACAAACAACGGTTCGCTTCCACCAGGGCAGCATCGGCTGTTTCAAACGGCGGATGAATGTCGCTGAAGTTTTCGGCGTATTGTTCTTTGGATAGCCTGTTATTTATTACTGCCATATTTTTATTTTTTACCGCAGAGAAAAGGAGTTAAAGAGATTTCGCAGAGATACGATGCGTAAACTCTGCTTCTCTTTTCTCCGCGGTTGAAAAATTACAATTCAGTCAATTTACCATAGGTCTCCGGCCTTCTGTCACGGAAGAATTGCCAAACACTTCTCACTTCTTCGATCATATCCAGGTCAAACTCTGCAATGAGTAATTCATCCTTGTCTTCGCTGGCCTGTGCAAAAATTTGTCCACGGGGGTCGACAAAATAACTACTGCCGTAAAACTTACCGAGGTTCCATGGCTTCTCTTCACCAACCCTGTTTATGCATCCCATAAAATATCCATTGGCCGCCGCATGTGCCGGCTGTTCCAGTTTCCATAAATATTGCGATAAGCCTGCCACCGTTGCCGAAGGGTTGTAAACGATCTCTGCACCATTCAATCCCAGGCATCTTGCACCATCGGGAAAATGGCGGTCGTAACAAATGTACACACCCACTTTTGCATACCTGGTCTGAAACACGGGATAACCAAGATTACCGGGTTTGAAGAAGAATTTTTCCCAGAAGCCGCTGGTATGGGGAATATGATTCTTCCTGTATTTACCTAAGTATGTTCCATCTGCATCAATAACAGCAGCGGTATTGTATAACACACCCGCCTGTTCTTTTTCATAAATGGGAACAATGATGACCATGTTATATTTTTTTGCATAGGTAGCCATCAGTTCGGTGGTAGGTCCGGGAACTGTCTCTGCACTTGCATACCATTTCGGATCCTGCCCCGGGCAGAAATAGGGTGTATTGAAAATCTCCTGCAGGCAAAGGATCTGTACGCCTTTCTTTCCGGCTTCCTCAATGAATGGAATATGTTTCTGCACCATGGCATTCACAATTTCGGGTATGGTCCCTTCACCCTCTGTTTTTGGAAGCGACATTTGAATTAGTCCAGACTTGATTATCCTTGGCATAGATATTTATTTTAGATTTTTAAACCGCAGAGAAAATGAGTTAAAGAGATTTCGCAGAGAAACGCTGCGTTAACTCTGCCTCTCTTTTCTCTGCGGTGATACTATATTAATTCAGACACTTTATTCCGCTTAATAAACTTCCCATTCCCTTTCTCCACCAAACATTTTCCATCATTAACAACCACCTGTCCTCTTAATAAAACTGTTTTGCATTTGCCGGTAAGTTCCCAACCTTCATAAGCCGAGTAATCGGTGTTCATGTGATGATTTTTTACACTGATGGTATGTTCTTTATTGGGATCGAACAAAACAATATCGGCATCGGAGCCGGGGGCGATGCAGCCCTTGCGTGGGAACATCCCAAATATCTTCGACGGGTTGGTGGATAACACTTCCACAAATTTATTCATCGTTATCCTTCCCTTTCGTACGCCTTCGCTGTATAATAATTCCACCCGGTGCTCAATGGCCGGATGCCCGTTGGGTATCTTTGAGAAATCATCCTTGCCCAGTAATTTCTTCTCCCAGGTAAACGGGCAATGATCCGTTGCCACCACTTGCACCAGGCCCTGGTTGATCCCTGCCCATAAAGCTTCCTGGTCCTTCTTTTCCCGCAAGGGCGGACTCATCACCCACTTAGCTCCCTCAAAATTCTGTTCGTATAAAGAAGCATCGAGTAATAAATACTGGATACAGGTCTCTGCAAAAACTTTCTGATTGTGCCGGTTATTATCCCTTACTGCATTCAAGGCTCCTTCACATGTCATGTGTACGATATAACCCGGGCAACCGGTATAACCTGCAATGGAAGCAAACCGTTCGGATGCTTCGGCTTCTGTTATTTCAGGCTGCGATAAATAATGATAGATGGGCGCCAGGTTTCCTTCGGCCCGGTTCTTTGCAATTAAAAAATCGATCATGTCGCCATTGGTTGCATGCACCGTAACCATGCCGCCTCTTGCTTTCACTTCATTCATTAATCCCACCATCTGCTTATCATCGATCATCAATGCACCCTTATACGCCATGAATATCTTAAAGGAAGTAATGCCTTCTTTTTCAATTAGGTCAACGATCTCTTTGCAGGTATTCTCATTAAAATCGGTAACGGCCATATGAAAACTGTAATCGCCAACCGCATTTCCATTTGCCCTTCCGCTCCATTCCTTGTAGGCGTCGTATAAAGAATTGCCCTGCTTCTGTAAAATGAAATCTATTACGGTAGTTGTTCCGCCATGCAAGGCTGCACGGGTACCTGTTTCATAATTATCGCTGGAGAATGTTCCCATGAAGGGCATCTCCAGGTGTACGTGTGGGTCAATGCAGCCGGGGAAAGCGAGTAATCCCGTTGCATCAATTTCCTGTTCGGCTTTAACATCGAGGTTTTTTCCAACCGCTGCAATACTTTCTCCCTGGATGAAGATATCTCCGGTATAATTGTCAGCAGCACCAACGATATGGGCGTTTTTTATCAGCAAGGACATGATCAACCGTTTTCTTTGTTATCCAAATTTACAGCTCCTGTTTTATAATTCCGCATCAGTAAGATATATACAATTCCGCTTACAAAGAAGCCCACGAACCAGGCATAATGATAGAGATTGGATACCCATTCAGGGAATGCCGTTGGTGAGACCAGCCTTACCTGTAATAAAAATCCGGGTATGTTTGGAACGATCCCGGTCAGCAATGCAATAATGGCTGCTGTATTGAATCCGTTAGTAAACCCGTACCGGCCTTTGTGCTGATACAATTCATCCACATTCAATTGCTGCTTTCGCACAAAATAATAATCAGCGATCATGATGCCTCCTACCGGGCCAAGTAAGCTTGAATAGGCAATGAGCCAGGTGAAAATGTACCCATTGGGGTCTGCGATCAACTTCCATGGAAAAATAAGTATCCCTATGATGCCCGTAATATATCCGCCCGTTCTGAAATTTATTTTCCTGGGAGATAAGTTAGAAAAGTCGTTGGCCGGACTTACAATATTGGCTGCAATGTTTGTTGCCAATGTAGATATTGCAACAGCGATCATGGCAATACTTACCAACAGTTTATTTTCGAATTTTCCGGCCAGTACCACCGGGTCCCAAATGGTTTCACCATAAATAATGAAAGTAGCCGATGTTACCACCACCCCTATAAAAGCAAATAAGGTCATGGATGGAGGCAGGCCGATGATCTGTCCATTGATCTGTGCTTTCTGATTTTTTGCATACCGGGTAAAATCCGGAATGTTCAGTGACAGCGTTGCCCAAAAGCCAACCATTCCTGTTAATGCAGGAAAGAAATAAGCCCAGAATGCCGGGCCGGATAATTTAGCCGGTTGAGAAAGTATGGGGCCCAGGCCATGCCCCGCATTGATGGCCCAGAATAATAATGCCAGGGCAGCCAATGGTAAAAAGAAGGCTTTAAACACCAATAGTTTTTTTATGCTTTCCACGCCGAGGTAAACAACCCACATATTGAGCAGCCAGAAAAGAAAAAAACAAATGGCCGGACCGGTTTGCAATCCAAAAGAATCAGGAAAAATTTGTGGCAGTGTTGCCAATGCAGGTAACCACAATTTAAACATCTGGTATAATGCAAAGCCACCGATCCATGTCTGGATACCAAACCAACCACAGGCAACAATGGCCCTCAACATCGCAGGTATGTTTGCGCCGGCAGTTCCAAAACTTGCCCTGGCGAAAACAGGAAAGGGAATGCCGTATTTAGCACCTGCATGCCCGTTCAATATCATGGGTATCAGTACAACGGTATTGCCAATGAAGATGGTGAGGATGGATTGCCACCAGTTCATCCCGCCTTCTATCAATGAACTTGCCAGCATATAAGTAGGAATGCATAAGCTCATGCTGATCCACAGTGCTGTATAGTTCCAGGTACCCCAGCTTCGCTTGTTTTGTGGAATGGGAGCCAGATCTTCATTATATAAGGAGGAATCAGTTGTATTCAGGCTTTCGTTCATTAAGGATTATTTGAAAATTTGATGATTTGGCAATTTGATGATTTAATTCATTCGCACACTATCCTTCATCTTCCAATCATCAAATCAACTAACCTCCAAATCGGCAATTTTGATCGCTTCGCTGATGATCGCCAGCCCTTCATCGATCTGTTCTTGGGTAACACAAAGCGGCGGGGCAATAAAAATATAACTCCAGCGAACGAAAGTGTACATGCCCAGGTCTTTGATCCTGGCGGCCACTTTATTCATCACGGTCATTTCATCGGGCTTTGCATTGAATGGCGCCATCGGTTCTTTGGTATCCCGGTTCTTCACCAGTTCAATACAACCCAATAAACCTGTAGTGCGGAAGTTTCCAATAGAAGGGTGCTTCTGTTTTAATGCTTCCACTCTTTCGGTAACATATTTACCCATGGCTGCTGCATTTTCTATAAGATCATCATCTTCATAAATTTTTATGGTTTCCAGTGCGGCGGCACAACTAACGGGGTGGGCAGAATAAGTAAGTCCGAGTGCCAGCATATTATCATCATACTTAGCAGCTATCTTATCCGATACCATCAAACAACCAAACGGTAAATAACCGCAAGTCAAGCCCTTCGCCATACAGATCATATCCGGAATGATGCCGTGGTTCTCAAAACCAAACCATTTGCCGGTACGGCCAAAGCCGCTCATCACCTCATCCATGATCAAAAGAATGCCGTGTTTGTTGCATATCTCCCTTACCGCTTTTAAATAGCCTTTGGGATATTGCAGGCAACCCGAAGAGCCTGATTCGCCTTCTAACAGGATCGCTGCAATATTTGCAGGTCCTTCATAAGCGATCATTCTTTCTAATTGTGCTACCGATTCCTTTAACAGGTTCTCTTCACCGTATTCCCAGCGATATAAATAAGGAAGATCGAAATGAACAAAGTTGGGTGCCTGTTGTGCATCAGCAGGGATCCTTCGGGGATCGCCACTGGCCGATATGGCGCCGATGGAAGCACCGTGGTAAGATTGATACCTGCTCAGTATCTTATGCCTGCCTGTATAAAGCCGGGCTAGTTTGATCCCGTTCTCAATAGAGGTGGCGCCGCATAAGGTAAAGAATGCTTTATTCAGGTCGCCCGGACAGATCTCCGCCAGCTTCTTCCCTAACTCACCACGAACCTTAGTTACACAGCTTGGCGTAACATAACTCACTTCCTGCATTTGCCTCACCACGGCATCTGTGATCCGTTGGTTGCCGTGGCCAATATTCACATTCATCAGTCCGGATGAAAAGTCGATATATTTTTTGCCATCGTAATCATAGAGGTAAACTCCTTCGCCATATTTAACAGCAATAGGCGCTATACCCTTTTGTTTGCTCCAGCTGAATAAGGTGTAGTCGAGATTGTTTTGGATGATCTCGGTTGATTCGGAGATTGCTTTTGTTTGTGACACTTTGATTAAATTATAAATTAAGAATTAAAAATTAAAAATTATGGCGCATAAGACAGCAATTCATAATTCTTAATTTTTCATTTATCATTTTCTATCAGCTCATCCAGTTCACCCCTGCTTCCGCATTCCACTTGGTGGTACTCTTCTTCAATTTTGTCCAGAATTCAATGGAACTCTTCCCGGTAATATCTCCTACACCAAATTTACTCTCATTCCATCCTCCAAAGCTAAAAGGTTCACGGGGTACGGGTACACCTACATTCACTCCGATCATTCCGGCACTGGCCCGGTCGATGATATAACGGGCCATGCCACCGTTCTGTGTAAATACGCTGGCTGCATTGCCATAAGGGTTTGCATTTTCAATGGCCAGTGCTTCATCAACGGTATTGGTACGCATGATAGAGATCACCGGGCCAAAGATCTCTTCTTTGGCAACACTCATCTCCGGTTTCACAAAATCAATGACCGTAGGGCCAACATAGGTACCTTTCTCTTTCCCTTTCACTTTTGTATTGCGTCCGTCTACCAAAATTTTAGCCCCGTCTCTTTCTGCTTCGCTGATATAACGTTCAATTCTTTCTTTGCTTTCTTTACTTATAACAGCGCCCAGGTTCTCACCCGGAACGATCTTCCTGGCTTCTTCGCAGATCTTATCAATGATGCTGTCTACATTCCCCACACCGATCATAGCACTGGCAGCCATACATCGCTGGCCGGCGCAACCACTCATACTGGCGGCTACATTCTGCGCCGTCATGCCCGGTATGGCATCGGGTAATACCATCAGGTGATTCTTTGCACCACCCAATGCCAGGCACCTTTTGTAATTGGATGTAGCACGCTGGTATACGATCTTCGCAACCTTTGTTGACCCTACAAACGAAACCGCTTCAATGCCCGGGTGGTCGCAAATGGCTTCTACAATTTCCACATCACCGTGAACGATATTGAACACACCATCGGGCAGCCCGGCTTCTTTTAGTAACTCAGCAAGTCTTCCGCAACTTAATGGCACTTTTTCTGAT
>ERZ795044.1600-NODE-1600-length-20447-cov-30.507356_pt1 | contig 20447 bp, 19 predicted proteins | sample MGYA00375128_ERZ795044 | MGnify/ENA primary metagenome ERZ795044 (study PRJEB30173, sample SAMN05720213) | anaerobic digester metagenome | isolation source: active sludge of municipal wastewater-treating anaerobic digesters | place: USA | collected 2014-12-22 ... | reverse complement strand
TGAGTGGGAGTGCTCAGGTGAGCATGCCGCCCGGGCACGAGACTGTGCCCATGAGCACCCGCGCCCAGGTCCAGCAGCTCGAAGCAGAGTTCGCCGACGCGATGACCCGCATGTACACCGTCGGCAACGGCCTGGCGCGCCTGCGCAGCCAGCTCGAGCGCGAGGAGGGGTACGGCATCCCGGATGCCGCCCCCCCTGCTCCCGTTCCCCCTCCCGTCGCCCGCCCCGCAGGTCCCCCGGCGGTACCCGCCGCGCCGCCCATCACCGCGCAGGTACCGGCGCCGCCGGCAACGCTGGGTCCGTGGCAGACCCCCACCCCGTCGGTGCCGTGGTACCGCCGCGAGGGTGCGGTGACGCGGGTGCTGGCCATCGCGGGTGCCGTCATCACCATGGCCGGGGTCGCGATGTTCCTCGTCCTGGCCGCCCAACGCGGCTGGTTCGGCCCGGAGGCGCGAGTCGCCGCCGGAGCCGTCCTGGCCGTGATCCTCATCGGGCTGGGCGTGCGCAGTGGTCGCGCCGATCTTCGTGGGCGCGACACCGTCGAGGGCGCACCCGCAGCGGCCGTGGGCGCACCCTCAGGGGTCGGAGCAGCGCCCGTCGCCCTGGTGGCCACCGGTGTCGCCACCGCCTACCTTGTCGTCGTCGCCGTGACCACGGGCTACGGCTGGGTGCCCACCGCACCGGGTCTGGCCCTCGCCGGTGCCGTCGCACTCGGCGGGTTGCACCTCGCCCGCAGCTGGCGCAGCGAGCTGCTCGCGGTGCTCGTCGTCCTCGGAGCGGCCGTGCTGGCTCCCGTGGTCGCCCAGGGCGGTGGCTGGGTGGTCACCGGCTACCTCGCCATCCTCTGCCTCGCCGGCTGGTGGGCGTCGGGCGACCGGACCACCCCGGTGCTCACGCTGGCCCGGGTGCTTCCGCTGACGTTGGCGCTGCTCGTGAGCTCGGTGGCCGGAGGTGGCACGGTGGACGACGTCGGCAACCTCGCGATCGCCGGCATCGCCCTCGCCGCGGCCCTGTTCACCTCGACCCTGTCGGTGCGCCGCGATCCCGGCGACCTGGCCGCCTCCATCGCGGTCGCCCTGCTGGCGATCGGGCTGTTCGCCGCGACGACGACCTTCGACAACCCGGCGCGCACCCTTTCCCTCGCCACGGCATCCGCCGTGCTCCTCCTCACGGCAACCACGTTGGGTCGCGGCCCGGTCGGCCCGGTGGCCGGCCACCTGGTCGTCACCACGGGCGCGGCGGGCACCGCGTTCGCCGTGCTGGCAGTCGTCGCGGGGGCACCGACCCGGTTCATCACGACCGGGTTGCTGCTGCTCGCGATCGTGGGTCTGGCCGTCGCAGGAATCACGCGTTCGCGGGTGAACCTCGTGCTGGCGGCAGGCGTGACCCTCCTGGGCGTCGTCGGGTGGCTGCAGTACCCGCTGACCGTCGCGGCGTCTGCGCGCACCCTGCGCGGCGACATGGCGGCGGCGCTGCTGGACAGCATCGTGCTCGCCGGGGTGCTCGCCATGGTCGTCTGGGCGATGGGCCAGCAACGCGGTCTGGGGCGTGAGCTGCGCGTGATGGTGCGGATCGCCGTCTGGGTGCTGGGGCTGGCCGCCTCCGCGACGGCCCTGGCCGCGGCTGGCACGCTCGTCGGCGCGCGACTGGGCGACCCGACCCTGGGGTTCACCATCGGGCAGGCCGTCGCCACGATCACCTGGATGCTGGGAGCCGCATGGTTGCTGCTGCACGGCCTCGAGCGTTCGCCTGACGCCGACCTCACGCTACGCACGGGCCTCCTGCTCGCCGCCGTCAGCGTGGCGAAGCTGTTCCTCTACGACCTGTCGTCGCTGAGCGGCATCGTTCGCTCGGTCGCCTTCATCGCCGTGGGTCTGCTGCTGCTGGCGATGGGCAGCCGCTACGCCAAGGCGTACGAGCGGTCGCGGCCACCCTCGTGACGCGAGCCCGTGGTGGGTGGCACAGTGGCCCGATGCGCGCGCTCCAACGCCGGTGGGTGGCCGACTGCGCCGTCGCCGCTCCCCTGGCTGCGCGGGAGGTCGTCGACGACGTGGGGCACGACCTGCTCACTCGCTGGAGCGAGGAGCACCGGCGCTACCACGGCCTCACCCACCTCAGCGAGGTGCTCGCCGCGCTCGACCGGCTGTGCGCCACCCGTGCCGTGTCCGCCGAGGACGCAACGGTCGCCGCTTTGGCCGCGTGGTTCCACGACGCCGTCTACTCGGTCACCCCTGCGACGCCAGACCGTCCCGGCACGTCGGGGGCAGCAGCGGCCGCAAGGACAGCCGCCGTGAGCAACGAGGCGGCGAGCGCAGACCTGGCCGAGCACCACCTGAGCGCGCTGGGGGTGGCGGCGGCGACGCGACAGCGCGTCACGGCATCCGTGCTCGACACCGAGCACCACGATCTGGGCAGCACCGCCGGTGAGGACCCTGCCCGGGTGCTGCTGCATGACGCGGACCTGTGGATCCTCGCGGCTCCGGTGGTTCGGTTCGACGAGTACTGCGCCCAGGTGCGCGCCGAGTACGCGCACGTACCCGCGGCGGTCTACGCCCGTGAGCGCTCTGCCGTGCTGCGACCGTTCCTCGCGCGGGACAACGTGTACCGCACCGAGTACGCGCGGTCGACGTGGGGGTCGGCGGCGCGTGAGAACCTCGCCCGCGAACTCACCCGGCTGGCGGGCTGAGGGTCGCCTCGGCTAGCGCCCACCAGAACTGGCGGGAGCACAGGGCCTCGAGCTCGTCCCAGGTGACCCACTGATGGTGTGACGTGTCGTCGAGTTCAGGGGTGAGGGCGGGTCGGATGCCGGGGACGCTCACCTCGTAGACCTGGAGCAGGTCCTGCCCCTCGCGCCACAGGCCCCCCGAGGATCGGTGGTGGAACCGCTCGTAGCCGATCGGGGTGAGGTCGCGCGGGGGGACGTGCAGGCCGGTCTCCTCACGGACCTCACGAACTGCGTTCTCTCGCACCGACTCCCCCGGCTCGCGCCAGCCACCCGGTGCACCCCACTCGCTGCGGCGCACGGAGTGCACGAGAGCGAAGTCGCCGGTGTCGTCGCGGACGAAGGCCATCGCCGCGAACACCCGCCCCACGTCGGCCTCGCGGGGCGAGGCGATGAGGTCGACGTCGGCACTCGTGCCGTCGACGAAGCGGATGCCGGTGATCTTGGCGACCCCGGTGTCGCCGCGGCGCTTCTGCAGGCGCAGGCCGCTTCGCTGCAGGGCTCGGAGCAGGTCTCGTGCCGGCGTGGGCTCCGCGCCAGCGGCGACGACGGCCGCGTAGCGCTCCTCGGGGATGTCGTAGTGATCGCCCTCGAACGCCCTGCGGGGGATGCCGGCCGCGCGGGCGAAGGCGTGCAGTTCCTCGGTGCTCGTGTCGCTGATCAGGTGCGACCACCGGCGGCCGTGGGCCTCGGGGCGAGGCGGGTCGATGAGGATGGCCACGCCCCGATCGTAGGCCGCGGCGACGCGAGTGCCGGACGTGACCAATAGGTCAGTTCCGGCACAGGTCCGGCCCCCTCTCGGCCGGCTCGGTACCCGGTGAGGTGTCGACGGCGGGGCCCAACTCCCGATGTGCGCCCTTGCTCCCGATGTGCGCTGCTGCAACGACGCACATCGGGAGTAAGGATCTGCGACGGGAGTAAGGCCCAGCCATCGAGCCGGCCGCCCGCCACCACCGATACGCAGCGCACCCGGATGCGCAAGGGCACGCCCCTCGACCCAGCCCTGTGGATAAGTCTCGGGGCCGTTTCGCGAATCGTCCTAGTGTCGTCAGCAGCGGGTGCGCCACTCGGGTGCAGCCCTGAACGAGGGGGATTCCCATGGCAGCACAGTTCACCGTCGACACCGAGCGCATCGCGGGTGCAGCCGGCGACATCGCGCGCATCTCCGCCGAGATCGAGGGCCAGGTCGCCACGATGATGGCCCGGCTCAACGGCCTTCAGGACGCGTGGACCGGCACGGCGTCGGCGCAGTTCCAGGGTGTCGTCTCGCAGTGGCGGGGCACGCAGCAGCAGGTGCGCACCTCGCTGGACTCCATCGGCCAGGTGCTCGGCGCCGCGGGCACCCAGTACGCCGACGCCGAGGCCGCAGCCACGCGGATGTTCACTCCCTGACCGCGCTCATCAGCCGAGCTCGGCCCCCCGCCGAGCTCGGCCCCCCGCCGAGCTCGGCTGAGCCGGTCAGTCGCTGGCGATGGCCCGCAGGATGTCGAGCTTGGCCGCGCGTCGGCCCGGCCACAGGGCGGCGAGCACCCCGACCACGGCAGCCACCGCGACGAACAGCGCCAACTGCCCGACGGGGATGGCGAGCACGTCGATGCCGTCATCGATGAGCGAGCGCTGGAGCGCCAGGGCGAACGCGAGTCCGAGCACGATGCCCAGCACCGCCCCGAGCAGCGCGATCGCCACCGACTCCAACCGCAGCATCGTGCGCAACTGGGTGCGGCTGAGGCCCACCGCCCGCAGCAGCCCGATCTCACGCACCCGCTCGATGACCGACAGGGCCAGCGTGTTGACGATGCCGAGCACGGCGATGACCACGGCCAGGCCGAGCAGGGCGTAGACGATGAACAGCAGCTGGTCGATCGGCGCGCGCTGCTCCTGCGCGAAGGTCTCCTGGTCGTTGACCGTGACGGTCGGCAGGTCGACCACGACGTCCTTCAGCGCAGCTCCCAGCACAGCCCGGTCGACCCCGGGCGCTGCCACGACGTAGACGGTGCGGTCGGTCGGCGGCACCCCGATGGCGTCGAAGCCCTCCAGCGACATCGTGACGTCCGACTGCAGCACGGCACCCTCGACATAGGTCGCGACGACCGTGGCGTCCGTCGTCGCACCTGCGTACCCGATCTTGACGGTCGACCCGACCGCCCAGCCCCGATCCGCAGCCAACTCACTCGAGATCGCCACGGAGGTCGCGTCGAGATCAGCCAGGGTGCCGGTGACGATCTCCGGCCGTGCCACGGCATCCACGGCCGCCGGGTCGACCGCCGACGCGAAGTCGCGGTCGCCGTCGACCTGGAGCACCGCACTGCGCACCCGGGCCACTGCGGCGACACCGTCGACCTGCTCGATCTCGTCAGCGACCGTCGAGGAGAAGGCCTGCCCCACGGCGTTGGACACGACGAAGTCGGCCACGATGTCCTCGGAGAGCGACTGGTCCAGGCTGGCCTTGGCCGAGGCACCGAGCACGGACATCATCGTCACCAGGGCGACACCGATCATCAGGGCGGATGCCGTGGCCGCCGTGCGTCGCGGGTTGCGGCGGGCGTTCTGCTCGGCCATCAGCCCCACGGCTCCGAAGGAGCGGCGGTAGAACCACCCCAGGGCGGCCAGCACCGGCCGGCCGAGCACGGGGCTCAGCAGCGCCGTGCCGACGAGGACACCGAACGCGCCCGCACCGAGGACGTACGTGGGCTGCGACCCGAGGCCGGCGAGCCCGGCCGCCATGGCCGCGATCCCGGCGGCGAGGAGCGCCGCACCCACGACGAGGCGCCAGCGCAGCCCGCTCTCGGCGAGGGCGACGTCGTCCCGCATCGCCGCGACCGGGGGAACCCGGCCAGCCCGACGAGCCGGCAGGTACGCGGCGGCCAGGGTGACGAGGATGCCGACCACGAGTGCCACGACGACCGTGCGCGGCCGCAGCACGAGCTCGTTGGCGCTGAGGTCGAGCCCGATCCGACTGAAGAGCAACTTGATCCCGACGGCGAGCACGAAGCCCATCGCGATACCCACGGCGGATCCGACGAGGCCCACGACGCCGGCCTCCGCAAGCACCGACCGCGCCACCTGGCGTCGGCTGGCACCGATGGCCCGCAGCAGCGCCAGCTCACGGCTGCGCTGGGCGACGAGGATCGAGAAGGTGTTGACGATGAGGAAGGCGCCGACGGTCAGGGCGACCCCGGCGAAGACGAGGAGGAACGTCGTGACGAAGGACAGGGCCTCGTCGATTCGGGTCGAGGCGCGCTCGGAGGTCGCGTCGCCGGTCGCGGCCCGGAACCCCTCGGGCAGGACCTCCTTGACCGAGGCGAGCAACTGCTCCTGGCTCGTGCCCGGCGCCGCGGTCACCCACACGGCGGAGAAGGCGTCCTCACCGCCGAGGTAGACCTCCTGAGCCTTCGAGGTCTCGAGCATGACGACGCTGGCACCGACCAGAGCCGAGGCGCCGAAGCTCGCGGTCCCCACATAGGTCACCTCGATACGGGGCACCTCGCTCGTGGTGACGAGCGGGATCCGCTCCCCCAGCAGGTAGCCGGCCTTGCGTGCCGTGGACGGGTCGAGCACGACCTCGTCGGGTGCCTCGGGCCAGCGTCCGCTCTCCAGCGTAGCTGAGGGGATGCCGTTCGCGGCCGGCCCCTCGGTGCGGTTGACGGCGATCCCGGGCGGGCCCTGGCCCCCGATGAGCTTGCCGTCCTTGCCGACGACGAACGTGCCGAAGTTCGACACGCGCCCGTCCGCGCGGGCCGCCCCGGGCACTGCTCCCAGCTCATCGACGAGGGAGGCCGGAACGGTGCGTGTTCCGAGGGCGCCCGGACCGGACGCCTCCTCGTCATCGCTCGACCCGGGCTGCACGATGACGTCCCCGACGGCCCCGCTCGTCAGACCGGTGAAGGCTCGGTCGAGGGTGTCGGTGAAGATGTAGGAGCCGGCGACGAACGCGACACCGAGGATGACGGCGAAGGCGCTGAGGAACAGCCGCAGCTTGTGCGCGAAGACATTGCGCCAGGTGGCCTTGAGCACGGGTCAGGCCCCGACCGGCCGACCGAGGGCGGCCATCTTCTCCAGGACCAGCTCGGGGGTCGGCTCACGCAGCTCGTCGACCACCTTGCCGTCGGCGAGGAAGACGACCCGGTCGGTCCAGCTGGCCGCACCGGGGTCGTGCGTCACCATGACCACGGTCTGGCCGTGGGTGTCGACGACCCGCCGCAGGAAGCCCAGCACCTCGGCGCCCGACGTGGAGTCGAGGTTGCCGGTCGGCTCGTCGGCGAAGACGATGTCGGGCCTCCCGACGAGCGCGCGGGCGCAGGCGACGCGCTGCTGCTGCCCCCCGGACATCTCGCTCGGGCGGTGCCCGAGTCGGTCGCGCAACCCGACGGTGTCGACGACCTCGTCGAACCACGCGGCATCCGGCTCGCGTCCGGCGATGGCCGCCGGGAGCACGATGTTCTCGCGGGCGGTGAGCGTGGGCACGAGGTTGAAGGCCTGGAAGACGAACCCGATGCGGTCGCGCCGCAGTTCGGTGAGCGCCCGCTCCTTGAGCGTGGTGAGGTCGACGTCCCCGACGAAGACGTGGCCAGCGCTGGCCTCGTCCAACCCAGCCGCACAGTGCATCAGCGTGGACTTCCCCGACCCGGACTTGCCCATGATCGCGGTGAACTCCCCCGCGTACAGGTCGAGGGTCACGTCGTCCAGGGCGACGACCCGGGTCTCCCCCGAGCCGTACACCTTGCTCAGCCCCTCGACCCGGGCGGCGGCCAGGCGCGGCGTCGTCTCGCGGGCGGTGGTTTCGGCGAGGGTCATGGGAATCCTTGTCAGCGTGGCCGGCATGAAACCCGGCAGGGGGTCAGGAGGGCACACACGCGCACCCACTGCCCGCCCAACGGTAGGCGAGCCCCGCCGTGTTCCGCGCAGGCTGTCAAACCTTAGACAGACCCTCGACCAACCGTGGTGACGACGCCAACGGCGTGATGTGTGCGGCATACACGGTCTGCAAGGCCGGGCGGTCGACGTCATCGACGACGACCCCCGTGACCCACGTCAGATCGAGGGAACGCTCACCGACCGTGACGAGGGCGAGGTTGTTGTCGAACCACGGCCCGTCGGTCACCGTCCACGGGTACGCCGGGTCCGGCACGCGCCGTGACCTGGCGGCGATGAACCTCATCGGGCGCACGAGCGAGCGGGCGAAGAGCGACATGACGACCCGCACGGCGCGCGGCATGGGGTTGCGGATCGGGGAGCACACCGCCTGCACGATGCGCGACGAGGCACCGAGGCGTTCGGGGTCGCTCACCTGCGCCAGGTAGGAGTTGTGCACGTCCCCCGACAGGAACGTCACGGTCTGTGGCGCCGCGCCCCGCTCACCACGGGCGACCGCCATGACCATCTCGAACACCTCGTCGAAGCCCTCGTTGAACGCCGCCCAGTGCTCGAGGTCGATGCGGCGGCGAACCCGCTCGGCGCCCCTCGCCACCCGCCGCCCGTGCGACCCCTGCGCCATGGCCTCGTTCATCGCCTCGAAGTCGTGCAGACCGGGCGGGAGGAGGAACGGCAGCGAGGTGCCGATGAACAGGTGGCGCACCCCTCCGCGCATCACCGCGTCGAGCCAGCGCATCTCGTCGGCGTCGAGCATCGAGCGGCCGTCGGGGCGCAGTTCACGGGCCGCGCGCGAGTCGACGACGACCAGGGCGCAGTCCCCGAGGGCGCGCGCGTAGCTCCAGCGGTACGTCGACGGTTCCTCGTCCGCTCGGGCGGCCACGGCATCCAGGACGTCCGAGAGGTCGAGCTCACCAGGCTCCCCGGATGCCGCGTGCGCGCTCACGTGGCGCCACACCTCCTCGTCGGCGAGCTCGGCCGGCGAGAGGTTGCCGATGTGCTGGTGCACCCAGTAGGCCCCGAGCCCGGAGACGATGCGCTCCTGCCACCACGTCGTGGCCCGGATCTCGCGCCGCCACGACCACGACGTGTTCCAGTCGTCGCGGATGTCGTGGTCGTCGAACATCATCGCCGAGGGCACCGTCGACAGCACCCAGCGCACGACGTCGTCGCTCCACGCGAGCCGGTACAGCTCGGCGTACTCGACGAAGTCCTTGATCTCGTCACCGGGAGGCAGCGACAGGTCCCGCCGCGCCGCCATGAACTCCTCGAGCTCGGGGTGCGGCGTGGTGTCCGCGTAGACCTGGTCGCCGAGGAGGAGGAGCAGGTCGGGCCAGTCCGTCGCCGGGTCGTCCCTCAGGGCAATCGCGAAGGAACGCAGCGCGTCGACCCCGTGGGCCCGGTTGCCCTCCTCGTCGTGGCTCCCGGTCGTGCGGCAGGTGCCGAAGGCGAGTCGCGGTTCGCGGGTCGGCTCCAGCGTGCGAACCCGGCTCGGCGGCATCCCCTCACGAGGCCAGACGGGGGTGCCGTCCAGGCGGACCTCGTACGCGTCGTCGCTGCCGGGCTCGAGCCCGTCGAGGACGACGAGCGCGAAGTGCGACCCGTGCACGGCGAAGGTCGGGGCACTCCAGACGTGCCCGGCCCGCTCGACGGTGACCAGCGCGGGATCCGCCGTGCGAACCCAGATCGTCGCCGACGACTCGTCGACGTAGCGCAGCAGGGGTCCGAGGACGAGCGGGTCAGTGGCGGTGGCCGTGGTCATGGGTCGATCCTGCCTCGCCTTTCCCACCAGATGCTGGGCACCCCCTGAATGGTTGCTGAGCGCACGGCGTCTACGTGGCGGCTACCGTGTCCGCCATGGCAGGCGCGCGGACATGACGACCCCGAACCACCCGGCGGTCGACGAGTGGCTCGCCCGACTCGACACCGAGGCGTCGGCGCTGCCGGCGGAGCGGCGGGCCGAGCTGCGCACGAGCATCGACGAGTACCTCGCGGATGCCGTCGGCACCACCCCCCGCTCGGAGGCCGCGGTTCGCCAGGTGCTCGCCGACCTCGGGGATCCTGCCGACCTCGTCGCCGAGGCCAGCGGCCAGGCGGTGGCTCCCGAGATCGAGTACCTCGCGCCCGACCCGTTCGGCGCCCCGGTGACCGGGCCCCCGTGGCTGGAGGTCGTGACGATCACGCTGCTCGCGGCATCGGTCGTCCTGGCGCTCGTGCCGGCGACCTCGGCGTTCGCACCGCTGCCGTGGCTGATCGGCTGTGTGCTCGTGCTGCTCTCGCGGCGCTGGGGCGCCGCCGACAGGGCGCTGGCCGTGGTCGCCTTCGGTGTGCTGGGCGTGCCCCTGCTGCTGCTCGGCCGTGACGAGCTGCCGACGACCTCGAGCCTGGTGGTCGCGGTGGCCCTGGCCGCCCTGTGGCTGGGCACTGCGGTGCGGTTGCTGCTGCGGGCCCGGACCCCGGTCGACCAGGGCCGCGGCCTGCGCATGACCTGACGGACATGCCACGAGGGCGGCCCCCGGTGTGGGGACCGCCCTCGTGCGGTGAGACCTGGGTGGCTCGGGTCAGAAACCCATGCCGCCCATGTCGTCGCCGCCGGGCATGGCCGGCGGGTTCTTCTCCGGCTTGTCGGCGATGACGGCCTCGGTGGTGAGGAACAGCGCGGCGATCGACGCAGCGTTCATCAGGGCCGAGCGCGTGACCTTGGCCGGGTCGATGATGCCCGCGGCGATGAGGTCGACGTACTCGCCGGTCGCGGCGTTCAGGCCCCAACCGGAGTCGAGGTTGCTGACCTTCTCCGCGACGACTCCACCCTCGAGACCGGCGTTGATCGCGATCTGCTTGAGCGGGGCCTCGATGGCGACGCGCACGATGTTCGCGCCGACGGCCTCCTCACCCTCGAGGGCGAGCTTGGCGAAGGCGGCCTTGCCGGCCTGGATGAGGGCGACGCCACCACCGGCGACGATGCCCTCCTCGACGGCGGCCTTGGCGTTGCGCACGGCATCCTCGATGCGGTGCTTGCGCTCCTTGAGCTCGACCTCGGTGGCCGCGCCCGCCTTGATGACGGCGACGCCGCCGGCGAGCTTGGCGAGGCGCTCCTGGAGCTTCTCGCGGTCGTAGTCGGAGTCCGACTTCTCGATCTCGGCACGGATCTGGTTGACCCGACCGGCGATCTGCTCCTCGTCACCGGCACCCTCGACGATGGTCGTCTCGTCCTTGGTGACGACGACCTTGCGGGCGCGACCGAGCAGGTCGAGCTCGGCGGTGTCGAGCTTGAGGCCGACCTCCTCGGAGATGACCTGGCCACCGGTGAGGATGGCGATGTCGCCGAGCATGGCCTTGCGGCGGTCACCGAAGCCGGGGGCCTTGACGGCGACCGACTTGAAGGTGCCACGGATCTTGTTCACGACGAGCGTGGACAGGGCCTCGCCCTCGACGTCCTCGGAGATGATGAGCAGCGGCTTGCCCGACTGCATGACCTTCTCCAGGAGCGGGAGCAGGTCCTTGATCGACCCGATCTTGGAGTTCGCGATGAGGACGTAGGGGTCCTCGAGCACGGCCTCCATGCGCTCGGTGTCGGTGACGAAGTAGTGGCTGATGTAGCCCTTGTCGAAGCGCATGCCCTCGGTGAGCTCGAGCTCGAGGCCGAAGGTGTTGCTCTCCTCGACGGTGATGACGCCTTCCTTGCCGACCTTGTCCATGGCCTCGGCGATCATCTCGCCGATCAGGGGGTCAGCGGCGCTGATCGACGCGGTCGCGGCAATCTGCTCCTTGGTCTCGACGTCCTTGGCGGCGGCGAGCAGCTCGTCGGAGACGGCCGCGACGGCCTTCTCGATGCCGCGCTTGAGTGCCATCGGGTTGGCCCCGGCGGCGACGTTGCGCAGGCCCTCGCGCACGAGCGCCTGGGCGAGGACGGTCGCCGTCGTCGTGCCGTCACCGGCGACGTCGTCGGTCTTCTTGGCGACCTCCTTGACGAGCTCGGCGCCGATCTTCTCGTACGGGTCGTCGAGCTCGATCTCCTTGGCGATCGAGACGCCGTCGTTGGTGATCGTGGGGGCGCCCCACTTCTTCTCGAGCACGACGTTGCGGCCCTTGGGCCCCAGGGTGACCCTGACGGCGTCGGCGAGCACGTTCATGCCCCGCTCGAGACCGCGGCGCGCCTCTTCATCAAAAGCGATGATCTTGGCCATTCGGGTGGTTCCTCCACGCGAATCGAAGGTGGAGACCGGGCGGCGCCCGCGACGGACGAGTCGGATGCCGTCAGCTCACGCGCCGGGGCACCCCACCCTCACCGGACCGGTCAGGATTGTCACTCTCATGGTGAGAGTGCTAACGCCATTATTGGCACTCTCCCCATGAGAGTGCAAACGCCGGGCCGCCCTCAGGCGGGCCACGGTGACCGACACCCTCCCTGCCGGGCGACCCGGGAGGTCAGGTGCGCGCGACGACCGCGGACGGCATCCGGCCCCACCCGCTGGCGCGCCGGGCGACCCGGTCGATGCCGAGGCCGAGCAGCAGGGCCGCCACCACGCCCAGGACCGATCCGAGCAGCGGGTTGCCCTCGAGCCAGTGGCCGGCCAGGGCACCCACCCCGACCGACCAGGCGGCCCAGGTCGTCGCGGCCACTGCCGCCAAGCCGACGAAACGACGGGGCGGGAACCCGGTCGCCCCCGCGGTGAGGTTCACGGCCACCCGGCCGAGCGGGACGTAGCGCGCCGAGAGGATGACGACGGCACCGCGCCGGTCGAGCGTGTCCGAGGCCCGGCTCAGGGCTCGCTGAGCGGAAGGCCGGGTGATCCGGTGCAGACGCTGCGGACCGAACCGCCGACCGACGACGTAGGTCAGGGAGTCACCGAGGAAGGCCCCGACGCCGGCTGCCACCGCGAGCGCCATCAGGTTCGGCCCGTCACCGGCGACGGCGACAGCCGCCAGGGCGACGACGATCCCCTCACTCGGCACCGGCGGGACCAGGGCGTCGAACACGGCCACGAGCAGCACCACGGGCAGCACCCACGCCGCGGCGGCACCAGCCTCGACGAGCGCGGTGAGCGTGTCGAGCACGGGCTACCTCCGAGGTCCACGGGCCCGTCGATCACGCGCGGGAGCCCCGCACGCATCCGGCCGGGAGTCCCAACGACCGAGGATGCCGTTTCGTCCCCGGCGTCGTCAGCGTTCAGAGCGCGGGGGCGTGGCCTTCGAACGTCGCACGCATCGACCCGTCGGCCTCGGAGGTCACCGGGTCGTCGAGGTCGGCCACGAACACGGCCACCGCCTCCCGAGCCGGATTGCCCTCGAGGTCGGCCAGCGCCGCGCGCCAGGCCGCGAGGTTGGGGTGCTCGACCTCCGTGCAGGCCTGCGCGGGGGCCAGCGACTCGACAGCCGCGGCCAGCTGGTGCGCCGTCACCGGGAGCGAGGCGGTCGAGCCGTCGTGACCGAGGATCGTCGCGAGCACCACCGCGGGCAGCCCGTGCCGCCCGCCAGGGGTGTTGACGTGGGCGAAGTCCCACTCCGGCGAGGACGACGCGGGGCTCAGACCGACGGCATACGCCACCGGCTGGCGCCACCCCTCGATCCGGGCCGCGAGGTGCTCGCGGATGGCGGCGAGCCCGTCCACCGTGCTCCAGTCCAGGTCACTCATCGGCGCATCCTGTCACCGCGTGCGACGGCAGGTGCCACGAGCGATGATGAACGAGAGGTGAACAACACCCCTCCGCTTGGCGAACTCGAGGTTTCAGGACCAGACTGAAGGATCGTGGACGCTGCGACCCTCACTCTCGTGCTCGTCATCGTGACAGCACTGGCCTTCGACTTCACGAACGGCTTTCATGACACGGCCAATGCCATGGCCGCCTCCATCTCGACCGGGGCGCTGAAGCCGAAGGTGGCGGTGGCCCTGGCGGCCATCCTCAACCTCGTCGGTGCCTTTCTCTCCGTCGAGGTGGCGCTGACGGTGTCCAACGCCGTCATCAACATCCAGGACAAGTCCGGCGCACCCAAGGAGGAGTTCCTCTCCGACGGCGGCCAGGGGCTGCTGCTCGTCATCCTGTGCGGTCTCGTGGGCGGCATCATCTGGAACCTGTTCACCTGGCTGCTGGGCTTGCCGTCGAGTTCGTCGCACGCCCTGCTGGGTGGGCTCACGGGAGCCGCGGCGGCGGCCTACGGGCTGTCCGGGGTGAAGTGGACCGGCGACGGCACCAAGCTCGACGGCGTCGTCGGCAAGGTCCTGCTGCCGAGCTTCCTGTCCCCCGTGATCGCCCTGATCGTCGCCTTCATCGGGTGCTGGCTCGTCCACCGCATCACCAACTCGATCGTGCACAAGCTCGGTGAAGGCACCTTCCGCTGGGGCCAGATCGGCAGCGCGTCGCTGGTCTCCCTCGCGCACGGCACCAACGACGCGCAGAAGACCATGGGCGTCATGACCCTGGCCCTGCTCGCGAGCGGCCACTGGACCGACACCTCCTCGGTCCCGTGGTGGGTCAAGGTGAGCGCCGCCCTGGCAATCGCCGCCGGCACCTACCTGGGCGGCTGGCGCATCATCCGCACCCTCGGCAAGGGTCTGGTCGACATCACCCCTCGCCAGGGCATGGCCAGCGACGGCGCCACCGCAGCGACCCTGCTCGCTGCGAGCCACCTCGGCTTCGCCCTCTCCACCACCCACGTCGCCACCGGATCCGTCCTCGGCGGCGGACTCGGGCGGGGCACCAACGTGCGCTGGAACACCGCCGGGCGCATGGTCACCGCGTGGGCGACGACCTTCCCCCTCGCGGCCCTGGTCGGCGCCCTCACGTGGTGGCTCGGGAACGGCATCGGTGGAGCGCTCGGCGCGGTCATCGTGTTCATCGTGCTCGGCCTCGCCTCGGCGTACATGTTCTGGCGGTCCAAGCAGGACAACGTCGGCGCTCACAACGTCAACGACGAGTGGGACACCGCCGACGACGTCCTCGACAAGTTCCCGCCGGCACCCGAGACGCCCGAGGACCCGGCCGGCACCACGACCCACCGCACCAAGAGCCACTGACCGAAAGGACCCAGCAATGCGCAGCATCGAACTTGCACTCCAGGGCGCGGCCAGTGTCCTCTTCGCCGGCCTGATCTTCGGCGCCGGCCTCCCCGTGGTCTATGCGCTCGCGATGCGCGCTCTCGTCACCGGGAGCACGGAGACCGAGGACGCCAGCGGCCACACCACCTTCCACCCCACCGTGCTCGGCCGGGCCGTCGCAGGCGTGCTCCTGGCCGTGATCGTCGCGTCCGTCGCTCTCGGCATCACGATGATCGCCGCCTCCGGCTTCGGCAAGACGGTGAGCTTCAGCGGCGACGGCATCCTGCCGACGATCGTCGACAAGTAACGAGAGGGAATCCCACCCACACCATGGTCGACACGAACAGCCAAGCCCTCAGGTACCTCGCCGAGGCCTACCCCGACGGCATCCCGGAAGAGGATGTCGCGCCCCTCCTCGCGCTGCTGCGTCAGCGCATCGGATCCACCCGCACGCTGTCGGTCGCGCTGGCGCTGGTCGCCGGCGGAGCGCTGAGCGCCGACCACGCAGCATCCGGGAGCGCCCCGAAGGCTCCACTGCCGCAGAGTGACCTGCGCAGGGTTGCCGCCCGACTGGTCCTGGGCGGGTGGCCGCTCGGCAACCCGCCCGGTGACGACCTCGACGACGAGGACGACACCGAGCCCGGCTCCTACCTGGGCCGCATCGTCGCGTGGCTGCGCGAGGGCTACCCCACCGGGGTCCCCGAACACGACTACGTCCCCCTGTTCGCCCTGCTCGAGCGACGCCTGACGCGCGGCGAGGTCAAGAAGGTCGCCAAGGCCCTGCGCCGGGCGTCCATCGCCCCGGCCAGCCCTGACGACATCGCGGCGGCCATCGCCGACCTCACCCACTCCGAGGCCACGCCGGACGACCTGCGGCGCGTGCGCGACCGGTTGGCCGCCAAGGGGTGGCCGGTGGACTTCCCGGACCCCGGCGAGGACTGAGCACGGCCCAGCTGGCCGAAGCCGTCCCCCGACCGACCAACAGGTCACCGCAGGTACAGCAACGCCCGTCCGGCTTCCCTCACGGACGGGCGTCGCTGGTTCTTGGGCCTGGGCTCAGGGCTCCATGCCGAGGCGGCGGGCAGAGCGCGCCCGCTGGCGGCTGGCGCGCAGGCGACGAAGGCGCTTGATGAGCATCGGGTCGTGCTCGAGGGCGCCGGGGTGGTCGATGAGGGCGTTGAGCACCTGGTAGTACCGGGTGGAGCTCATGTCGAACAGCTCCTTGATGGCGGTCTCCTTCGAGCCCGCGTACTTCCACCACTGCCGTTCGAAGGCGATGATCTCGCGGTCGCGCTCGGTGAGCCCGGCCGCGGGCGCGGCGGTGCTGAGCTGTTCGGAGGCGGCGCTCACGTGTGTTCCTCGACCCTTCGTTGCTGACCCTGCGTGAGCGCCCACTGTAGCCGGGAAATCACACGCCTGTCATTCGCCCGGGCTCCCGTTCCGCGCGTCGGGCCACCGGCCACGAGCCGGTCAGGACACCCCAGCCGCACCCGTCACACGAGCCCCACGGACCCCGCCAGGCTGCCGCTCAGCGGACGCCCGAGGAGGGGTCAGTCCATGGTGTCGAGGATCGCGGTGATGTCGTCCTCGCTGGTCTCCGGGTTGACGATGGCGAAGCGGCCCAGCGTCTCGCCGTCGTGGCTCGTCGGCACGACGAAGGCGAACTCATCGGCCAGCATCCGGTCCGACCACGCGGCGTAGTCCGCGGGCTCCCAGCCCAGCCGTCGGAAGACGACGACCGACAGGTCGCGCTTGCGCACCAGCTCGAGGTCGGGGCGGCGCAGCACCTCCGCCTCGGCGAACCGCGCGACATCCAGGGTGTGCTCGATGGCGGCCTCGTAGGCGTCGCTGCCGTTGACGACGAGCGAGAACCAGAACGGCAGGCCACGGGCCCGCCGGGTCAGGCCCACCGAGTAGTCCGTGGGGTTCCAGTCGGGGGCGTCGGTGAGGACGTCGAGGTAGCCCGCCTTCTGGGTGTGGGCCACCCGCGCCAGCGACGGCTCCCGGTACAGCAGGGCGCAGCAGTCGAACGGCGCGAAGAGCCACTTGTGCGGGTCGACGATGAAGGAGTCGCAGTGCTCGATCCCGGCGTACAGGCCCCGCACCGAGGGCGCGGCCAGGCCGGCCCCGCCGTAGGCGCCGTCGACGTGGAACCAGATGCCGTACTCCCGGCAGACCTCGGCCACGCTCGCCAGGTCGTCGATGACACCGAAGTTCGTCGTGCCGCACGTCGCGACGACCGCGAAGAACGACTCCGGGCCGTTCTCCTCGAGCACCGCGCGCAGGTTCTCGCCGGTCAGTCGCCACGCGTCGTCGGCGGGGACGCCGACGAACTGCGCGTCCATGACGTCGCAGGCCGACGCGATCGACGAGTGCGCCCCGGCCGTGGCTGCCACCCGGTACGGCCGGTCGCCCGGCTTCGCGGAGGCGCGCGCGGTGTGCCGTGCAGTCACCAGCGCCGAGAGGTTGCCGATCGTCCCGCCGGGGGTGAACACCCCGCCTGCGCCCGACGGCATCCCGACGAGGTCGGCGATCCAGCGCAGCGCCTGGTTCTCGGCGTACACGGCACCCGAGCCCTCGAGCCAGGAGCCGGCGTAGATCGAGGACGCCCCGACGACGAGGTCGAACATCACGGCGGCGTCACTCGGCGCGCACGGGATGAAGGACAGGTAGCGCGGGTGGTCGGTCGACAGGCAGGTGGGGGCGAGGTCCTGCGCGAACAGACGCATGGCCTCGACGCCGCCGAGTCCGCCGGGGGTGATCGTCTCCCCGACCCGCGAGCGCAGTTCGGCCTCGGTCACCGGGCGGTCCAGCGGCGGGGCCATGCGCACCCGCTCCTCGGCGTAGGCCATCACCGCGTCGGCCAGTGCCGCCAGCTCGACGTGCTTGTTCTCCTGGTAGGTCTTCCCGTGCACGGCGGCGACTCTAGCCCTCGTCGTGGCCCAGCAGGTACGCCGTGAGGTCCGCGACGGTGTCGACCAGGGCGTCGGGCCCGGTGGCCGCGAGGGCCTCGCGGTCGGCCGCACCCCAGCTCACCGCGATCGCAGCCATGCCGGCGGCCCGGGCAGCGAGGACGTCGACCGTGGCGTCACCCACGTAGACGCAGTCGCAGGGTTGGGCGCCCAGAGATGCCGCGGCGTGCAGCAGCGGGTCGGGTTCGGGTTTGTGGCGGGTGGTGTCCTCCAGCGCGGCCGCGACCTCGATGAGGTGGTCGATACCGACGCCCTCCAGGGCCAGGCGTGCGGTCTGGCGCCGCTTCGAGGTCGCGACCGCCATGCGCACGCCGGCTGAGGCCAGGGCCTCCAGCATCTCGGGGACACCCTCATAGCGCCGGATCAGGCGGGCGGTGTTGGCGAGGTTCCACTCGCGGTACGTCTGGTCGAGGTCGTGGCCGTGCTCGGGCGACTCCTCGAGCAGCGCGGCCAGCAGCGGGCGGCCGATCCACGCGCGGGCCCTGGCCTCGTCGATCTCCTCGCCGAGCACGGTGCGGAAGGCGTGCTGGTACGAGGCGACGATGAGGGGAATCGTGTCGGCCAGGGTGCCGTCGAGGTCGAACAGGACGGTGTGGAAGCGGGGGCGCATCGGGACAGTCTGTCAACCCCTCGCAGGGTTCAGGCGACGGGTTGGACACCCAGGCTCTCGAGCAGGCCGAGCACGCGGACCCGGATCTCGTCGCGAATCGGACGCACGGCATCCACGCCCTGGCCTGCGGGGTCCTCGAGGGCCCAGTCCTCGTAGCGCTTGCCCGGGAAGATCGGACAGGTGTCACCACAGCCCATGGTGATGACGACATCGGACTCGCGCACGGCATCCGTGGTCAGGATCTTCGGCACCTCCGCGCTCATGTCGATGCCCTCCTCGAGCATCGCCTCGACGGCGGCCGGGTTGACCGACCCGGCCGGGGCGCTGCCGGCCGAGCGCACCTCCACGGCGCCGCCGGACAGGTGCTGCACCCACGCGGCCGCCATCTGGGACCGGCCGGCGTTGTGGATGCACACGAAGAGCACCGACGGGCGGGTGGTGGGCAGGTCAGACATGACGGAACCTCTTTCGCAGGGCGAGGGAGACGTAGACGAGACCGACGAGCACCGGCACCTCGATCAGGGGCCCGACGACCCCCGCGAGGGCCTGCCCGGACGTCACCCCGAAGGTGGCGATCGCGACGGCGATGGCGAGCTCGAAGTTGTTGCCGGCCGCCGTGAAGGCCAGGGTCGTGGTGCGCTCGTACGTCATGCCGAGTGCCGCCCCGAGGGCGAAACCGCCACCCCACATGAGGGCGAAGTACGCGAGCAGCGGCAGCGCGATCCGCGCGACGTCGAGCGGGCTGGTCGTGATCTGGTCGCCCTGGAGCGCGAACAGGATGACGATGGTGAACAGCAGCCCGTAGAGCGCCCAGGGGCCGACTCGCGGCAGGAACGACGCTTCGTATGCCGTTCGCCCCCAGCGCTTCTCACCCACCGTTCGCGACAGGTAGCCGGCGAGCAGCGGCAGCCCGAGGAAGACGAGCACCGACCCGGCGATCTGCCACGGCGAGACGTCGAGGTCCGCCTGGGGCAGGCCGAGCCAGCCGGGCAGCACCGAGAGGTAGAACCAGCCGAGCACCCCGAACATCAGCACCTGGAAGACCGAGTTGAGCGCGACGAGCACGGCCGCGGCCTCCCGGTCACCGCAGGCGAGGTCGTTCCAGATGATGACCATGGCGATGCAGCGCGCCAGCCCGACGATGATCAGGCCGGTGCGGTACTCGGGCAGGTCGGGCAGCAGGAGCCAGGCCAGGGTGAACATCAGCGCCGGGCCGACCAGCCAGTTGAGCACGAGGCTGGCGCCGAGCATCCGCCGGTCGCCGGTCACCGTGTCGAGCCGGTCGTAGCGCACCTTGGCCAGCACCGGGTACATCATGACGAGCAGGCCGATGGCGATGGGGAGCGAGACCCCCTCCACCTCGACCGCGGACAGCGCCTCCCCGAGCCCCGGCACCAGCCGGCCGAGCACGAGCCCCGCGAGCATCGCGAGGCCGATCCACACCGGCAGGAAGCGGTCAAGGGTGGACAGGTGTCTCGGCTGGTCGGGACCGGCGGATGCCGTGTCGCGCGCCGGGGATGCGGTGGTCACGAGCAGCAGGCCTGAGCCTTCTCGGGGGCCGAATCGACCGGCGTGGCGTCGGCACTCGGGGAGCAGCAGGCACCTGCCGTCGGCCCGCCGAGGATCTCCAGGCTCGCCGTGGCGGGCCTGGCGTCGACCGGGTCCTCGTCCTTGACGGTGTAGACCTCCCACGGAGCACCGGCCGGGTCGTGGACCCACACCTTGTCCTGGAGGGCGTAGCAGCAGGTGGTGTCGTTCTCGTCGAAGGTGGCCAGGCCGGCATCCGTGAACCGGGTGCGCGCGGCGGTGACGTCGTCGGTCGAGGGCACCTCGACGCCGAGGTGGTTCAGGGCGCCAGCCGTGCCGGTGCCGCGGGTGGCCTCGCTCGTCTCGATGAGCACGAGCTTCAGCGGCGGCTCGGCGATCGCGAAGTTGGCGTAGCCGGGGCGGCGCTTGTGCGGCTCGACCCCGAACATGGCGGAGTAGAAGGCGATGCTGGCCTCCAGGTCGCTGACGTTGAGCGCGAGCTGGACCCGGCTCGCGCCGCCCGCAGCAGCGACCGGGTCGACGGCGTCAGGGGTGTTCACGAATGGCCTCCCATATATCGACTATCATCAATGCGATCACAGTGGACCACACTACATCGACACACGTCAATGTAGTGCCGCACCGAGGAGCCCCCATGTCGACAACTGCCACCCGGCCCGCGACCTCCGCCGTGGCCACGGCCACGGCCAC
>ERZ795044.1599-NODE-1599-length-20456-cov-15.119602_pt1 | contig 20456 bp, 15 predicted proteins | sample MGYA00375128_ERZ795044 | MGnify/ENA primary metagenome ERZ795044 (study PRJEB30173, sample SAMN05720213) | anaerobic digester metagenome | isolation source: active sludge of municipal wastewater-treating anaerobic digesters | place: USA | collected 2014-12-22 ... | reverse complement strand
GTGGGTAAATCCACGCTGTTCAATGCGTTGACCAAGGCGGGTATCGCTGCGGAGAACTACCCCTTTTGCACCATTGAGCCCAATGTGGGCGTGGTGGAAATGCCCGACCCGCGGCTGGACCAGCTCTCCGCCATCGTCAAGCCTGAGCGTGTGGTGCCGGCCATCGTCGAGTTTGTGGATATCGCCGGACTGGTGGCCGGAGCCAGCACAGGTGAAGGCCTGGGCAACAAGTTTCTGGCGCACATCCGCGAGACCGACGCCACCATCAACGTTGTGCGCTGTTTTGAAGACGATAACGTGATTCACGTGGCCGGCAAGGTGGACCCGATCTCCGACATTGAAGTCATCCAGACCGAGCTGTGTCTGGCCGATCTGTCAGCGGTTGAAAAGGCCCTGCACCGGGTGACCAAAACAGCGCGCTCGGGCGACAAGGAATCCATCAAGCTGGTGGCAATTCTGGAGAAATGCCAGGCCGCGCTGAACGAAGCCAAACCCGTGCGCACGCTGGATTTCAGCAAGGAAGACCAGCCGCTGCTGAAACAGTTTTTCCTGATCACGGCCAAGCCGGCAATGTTTGTGGCCAACGTGGCTGAAGACGGGTTTGAGAACAACCCGTTTCTGGACCGACTCAAAGACTACGCTGCCAAACAGAACGCCCCCGTGGTGGCAATCTGCGCCAAGTTGGAAGCTGAAATGTCGGAGATGAGCGACGAAGACCGCCAGATGTTTCTGGAAGAGTTGGGCCAGACCGAACCGGGCCTGAACCGCCTGATCCGCGCGGCCTACAAGCTGCTGGGCCTGCAAACCTACTTCACGGCGGGTGTGAAGGAAGTACGCGCGTGGACCATCCACGTGGGCGACACCGGGCCGCAGGCTGCGGGTGTGATTCACACCGACTTTGAGAAAGGTTACATCCGCGCGCAAACCATCGCATTTGAAGACTTCATTGTTTACAAGGGCGAGCAGGGCGCGAAGGATGCGGGCAAGATGCGCGCGGAAGGCAAGGACTATGTCGTCAAGGATGGCGACGTGATGAATTTCCTGTTCAGCTCCTGAGCGGGAGTTGGCTGAAGGCCAAATTTGGCTGAATTTAGATGCCAAATTGGCCTCTAGCCTCCGTGGAATATGCGTGAGCAGCTATATAAATAATAGCAAATCCACCCTGCGTTTAAAACGTGAACTGCCCTGGAAATACCCCAATCAACAGGGCCGTCATCACCACGTAGCGCAGGAATTTGCCAACGGCCATGTAGAACACACAGGGCCAGAAGGGTAACTGGAGCCACCCAGCTACGGCGCACAGCGGGTCGCCCACCGCAGGCAACCAGGCCAGCAGGCAGGCTTTGGGCCCGAGGCTTTTCAACCAGTTCAACGCACGCGTGTGGTTTGCCGAGTGGCCGTATTTGTCCACGACTTTGTGCGCACCGTAGCCCATCCACCAATCCAGCGCGCCGCCGAGCGTGTTGCCGGCAGTCGCCACCAGCACGGCTGGCCAGAACAATTCCGGATTGAGTTTGACCAGACCAAACACCACCGGTTCGGAACCCAGGGGCAATAGCGTCGCGGAGATGAAGGACACCACGAATACGGTGCTCAAGCCGAATTTGGGTAGAGCCAGCAGTGTGACCAGGTGTTCGATCCAGATTTCCATTGACTTGGGTGTGGGTTGTTGACGATCCAGTATAGGCACGCGGCAATGCGTCACTTCCGATGGTGCCATTCGTCGGACTGGATCGCATTTCGGAACGAAATTTCAATTGCTGAAATTTTGGGCAGCTACAATCCACCCTCCACGCAATTGCCTCATTTTTCAGCAGCCCCCATTTCCCCTTTTTCCTCCCGCTTTCCGCCTCCTCTCTCCCTGAATCTGCGCATGAATATCGGTCCATTCACCCTGGCGAACAACCTGTTCGCGGCCCCGATGGCGGGCGTGACGGACCGGCCGTTTCGCCAGCTGTGCAGGCAGCTGGGTGCCGGTTATGCCGTAAGCGAAATGGTGACGTCGCGCAAGGATTTGTGGAACACGCTCAAGACATCGCGCAGAGCGAACCATGATGGTGAAGCGGCGCCCATCGCCGTGCAGATTGCCGGTACCGACGCGGCCATGATGGCGGAGGCTGCTGCTTACAACATTGATCGTGGCGCACAGATCATCGACATCAACATGGGTTGTCCGGCCAAAAAGGTTTGTAACAAGTGGGCTGGCTCGGCGCTGATGCAGGACGAGCCACTGGCCCTGCAAATCGTTGAAGCTGTCGTGGCTGCGTGTGCACCGCACAACGTGCCTGTGACCCTCAAGATGCGCACGGGCTGGAGCCAGTCGCACAAGAACGCCGTCACTATTGCCCGTGCTGCCGAGAACGCAGGTGTGCAGATGCTTACCGTGCATGGCCGGACCCGCGAGCAGGGCTACAAGGGTCATGCCGAATACGACACCATCGCTGCAGTGAAGGCGGCGGTACGCATACCCGTTGTGGCCAATGGTGATATCAACACCCCCGAAAAAGCGCGTGAGGTGTTGATGTACACCGGCGCTGATGCCGTGATGATTGGCCGTGCGGCTCAAGGGCACCCCTGGATTTTTCGGGAAATTGCCCACTTTCTGGCCACGGGCAAATACCTGGCACCGCCGCTCGTAGCCGAAGTCAAGCGCCTGTTGCTGGATCATCTGGAAGACCACTACGCGCTGTATGGCGAGTTCTCGGGTGTGCGTACCGCTCGCAAACACATTGGCTGGTATGTGAAGTCATTGCCGGACGGAGCAGCGTTTCGGGACCGGATGAATCGGATTGAAGATTGTGCTGATCAGGTGGCCGTGGTGGCTGATTTTTTTGATGGGTTGGCGGTTCATACGGATCGCATGCCGGTGAGCCATGTAGATGTTTTCAGCATTGAGGCTGAAGACGACGAGACAAGAAAAGAGAAAGCAGTATGAGCAAGAAGCACATTGAAGAATGCATTCGCACCAGTCTGGAAGGGTACTTCAAGGATCTGCGTGGCACCGAACCCGATGGCATGTACGACATGATGGTGAAGGTGGTTGAGAAACCCCTGCTGGAAGTGGTGATGAGCCAGGCCGACAACAACCAGTCCCGCGCGGCCGAGTGGTTGGGGCTGAACCGCAACACGCTGCGCAAGAAACTCGTTGAACACAAATTAATCAAGTGACCCTTTACCGTTACAAAAGACCCTGAAAATAATGAATGCACTGCTCTCCGTCTCTGACAAAACCGGCATCCTCGAATTCGCGCAAGCACTGCATACACTCGGCATCAAGCTGATCTCGACCGGCGGTACAGCCAAACTGCTGGCCGATGCAGGCCTGCCTGTGACGGAGGTGGCGGAGCTGACGGGTTTCCCCGAAATGCTGGACGGCCGCGTCAAAACATTGCACCCCAAGGTGCATGGCGGCCTGCTGGCGCGCCGGGATGTGCCCGAACACATGGCTGCTCTCAAGACCCACGGTATCGACACGATCGACCTGCTGGTGGTTAACCTGTATCCGTTTGAAGCGACGGTGGCCAAACCAGGCTGCACGCTGGAAGACGCGATCGAGAACATCGACATTGGTGGCCCGGCCATGGTTCGCTCGGCGGCAAAGAACTGGAAGGATGTGGGCGTGCTCACTGATGCGTCGCAGTACGCGGTGGTGCTGGATGAGTTGAAAGCCAGTGGCAGGCTGACTGACCAGACCAAATTTGCGCTGTCGGTTGCAGCGTTCAACCGCATCAGCCAGTACGACGGTGCGATTTCTGACTACCTGTCCGGTATTCAGCCCGATGGCAGCCACGCGTTGTTCTCGGGCCAGGCCAATGGACGTTTCGTGAAACTGCAGGATTTGCGCTACGGCGAAAACCCGCACCAGCAGGCCGCGTTTTACCGGGATCTGTACCCCGCACCGGGTTCGCTGGTGACGGCCAAACAACTGCACGGTAAGGAGCTCAGCTTCAACAACATTGCCGATGCCGACGCTGCGTGGGAGTGCGTGAAAAGTTTTGATGCGCCCGCGTGTGTAATCGTCAAACACGCCAACCCGTGTGGCGTGGCCGTTGGCGCTGATGCGCTGGAGGCCTACAGCAAGGCATTCAAGACCGACCCGACCTCCGCTTTTGGCGGCATCATTGCCCTGAACCGCACACTGGATGAACGTGGCGCGCTACAGATATCGAAGCAGTTTGTCGAGGTGCTGATGGCGCCGGGCTATACGCCTGAAGCGCTGGAAGTGTTCAAGACCAAGGTCAATGTGCGTATTTTGCAGATTGATCTGCCCACCAACACCGGCCCCGGCAAGAGCGCCTGGGACAATGGCCGCAACGCGGTTGATGTGAAGCGTGTGGGTTCGGGCCTGCTGATGCAGACGGCGGATAACCGCGAGTTGACACTGGCCGATTTGAAGGTGGTGACAACCGTGCAGCCAACTGCACAGCAGCTTCAGGATCTGCTGTTTGCCTGGAAAGTGGCCAAGTATGTGAAGTCCAACGCCATCGTGTTCTGCGCGGGCGGCATGACCATGGGTGTGGGGGCGGGCCAGATGAGCCGCCTGGACTCGGCGCGCATTGCCAGCATCAAGGCGCAGCACGCGGGTCTGTCATTGCAGGGCACGGTTGTGGCCAGTGACGCGTTCTTCCCGTTCCGGGACGGGCTGGATGTGGTGGTGGACGCTGGCGCCACCTGTGTCATTCAGCCGGGTGGCAGCATGCGTGATGACGAGGTGATTGCCGCTGCCAACGAACGCGGCGTGGCTATGGTTTACAGCGGCGTGCGCCACTTCAGACACTGACCTGACTGCGCTGGCTACCCACCACCGGGTGGGGTGGTTCAGCGCCAGTGCCCATGGCCGTAGTAGCCGCGGGACCAGCCCAGATTCAAATTCACGCCGACCGGTGGGTAGTAGGCCCGAGGGTAGTAATAGGTCGGGTAGGCAGGGTAAGCCGTTGGCTGCACAGCCACATAAACCGGCTGCTGCTGGGTGATGACCTGTTGTTGCGGTATCACAGGCTGTCCCATTTCCTGCTGGTAGTACGGCTGCGTGCCATCGGCCATTGGCGCCTGCGGTTGTGACGCGCCAACCGGGCTGATTTGCAATTTCACGTAAGGGCCGGGGTCACTTGGCATTTGCACCGAGTACTGCTTGCCAGCGTATTCGTAAACCACGTTGTAAGCAGTCGTCCGGTTTTCATAAAAAGTCTGCGTGGTGCAGTTCTGCACGTTTTGCATCTGCGTTGGGCCGGAGCCTTCGATCCGGTCGCCCAGAATGGCGCCGCCCAGCACACCCAGAATGGTCGCCGCTGCACGGCCGCTGCCACCACCGACAGCATTGCCCATCGCGCCACCCGCAATCCCGCCGATGACGGCACCCGCACCGGATTTTTGCGACTGCACCGGCACCGCTTCGGTTGTGCACACCTGGCGTGGCACACCCACCTGATTGACGACGGGTGTGCTGGAGATGACGCGCCCCATTTCCTGGGCTGCACTCAACCCGGCTGTTCCAGCCAGTGCCAGCAGAAAGACGGTCTTTTTCATGGAGAACTCCTTGCTCGTTACCAAGCTACCACGACGCGCGTGAGTGCTTTGAAGAAGTCTAGTTCGCGGACAGGTCGATTTCAATGAAGGCCAGGTAAAGCACGCGTAACAATTGGATACATCTTCTGGTGCGCCCACTGATCCTGCTCACTGCGGATTCAACATCAATAGGGTGTGAAAACCGTACTTTTTACCAATGAAAAGTGGTCTTTGCCCATGTGTAATATGCGCGAGTAGCTATAAAAATTATAGCGCCCTGAAAACATCCCGCGCGATGGCAACCGTCTCCGCAATGTCCTCCTGCGTGTGAGCCGCACTGACAAAGCCAGCCTCATACAGCGCGGGTGCGATGTACACACCACGATCGAGCAGACCATGAAAAAGCCGGTTGAAGCGTGGCGAATCCGTCTTCATCACCTGCGAATAATTGGCGGGCAGGGCGTCCAGCAGGAAGAAGCCGAACATGCCACCTTCGCTGTCGGCACAAAACGCCACGCCAGCTTCGTTTGCCACCTGCTGCAGACCTGCCACCAGCGAGCGGGTGCGCGCAGACAGCGCGTCAAAGAAACCGGGCTTGCTGATTTCCCGCAGCGTGGCCAGCCCACAGGCCGTGGCCACCGGGTTGCCGGACAGGGTCCCGGCCTGATAGACCGGGCCCAGCGGCGCCAGTTGTTCCATCACGGCGCGGGAGCCACCAAACGCCGCCAGCGGCATGCCGCCGCCGATGACCTTGCCCATCACCGTCATGTCGGGCGCAAAGCCCGGAATGGACTGAGCGTAAACACTTTGTGCGCTGCCCAGAGCCACCCGGAAGCCGGTCATCACCTCGTCAAACACCAGCAGCGCGCCATACTGCGTGCACAGCTCGCGGCAGCGTTGCATGAAAGGCACAGAGGCGCGAACAAAATTCATGTTGCCCGCAATCGGCTCAATCATCAGGCAGGCCAACTCCCTGCCGTGCAAGGCAAAGGCTTCTTCCAGCTGGGTGACGTTGTTGTACTCCAGCACCAGCGTGTCGCGCACCACTTCAGGCGGCACACCCGAGCTGGTAGGGTTGCCAAAGGTGGCCAGGCCCGAGCCGGCTTTGACCAGCAGCGCGTCGGCGTGCCCGTGATAACAGCCCTCGAACTTGATGAACTTGTTGCGCCCCGTGGCGCCCCGCGCCAGCCGGATGGCGCTCATCGCCGCTTCAGTGCCCGAGCTGACCAGGCGAACCATCTCGATGGATGGCACCAGGCGAATGAGTTCTTCCGCCAGTTCAACCTCCCGCTCGGTCGGGGCGCCATAGGAGAAGCCTTCGAGCACGGCTTTTTGCACGGCTTCCACCACGGCAGGGTGACCGTGCCCCAGGATCATCGGACCCCAGGAGCCGATGTAGTCAATATGGCGCTTGCCATTGGCGTCCCAGAAGTAGGCGCCTTGTGCACGCTGCACAAACCGCGGCGTGCCGCCTACGGCCTTGAAGGCGCGTACGGGTGAGTTCACACCACCGGGGATCGATTGTCGGGCGCGTTCGAACAACGCGTCATTCTGGTCAGTGTTTGGTTTCATGAGTTGGTATCTCAAAGCCATGAAGGACATCGGGTCCCTCATGGGCAGCTTCATCATCATCATCGGTTTCAGATTGAGCCCAGAACAGCCGGTCTGGCAGCACGTTTCCCATGCCGGGGCGAAAGCCGCTGTCCAGGCAGCGGTCCAGGTAACTCAGGGCCTCCTTGAAGGCTTCAGCCAGATCGGTGCCACTGGCCAGCAAGGCAGCCAGAGCGGCCGACAAGGTGTCGCCGGCACCTGAGAATACGGCCTCAAAACGCTCGAACTTCTCGCTACCCACAACAGATTGCGGAGACGCCAACACGTTGTCGATGAATTGATCGGGCAAAGGGATGCCGGTGACGAGGGTATAGGGCACCCCCAACTCATGCGCAGCACGTGCAATGTCACGTGCGGTGGGGTTTTTCTCTGAACTCCAGTCCGGAAGTAGCCATCGCCACAACGTACTGTGGTTTCCAACCAACACCGTTGTCTGTGGCAAAACCAGTTCGCGAAAGGCGTCCAGATAGAGGTCAATCTGGACTTCGTTCCACCACGACAGGTTGGGCATATAGGCCACCAGAGGGATGTCGGCGTAGTCCGTTGCGATCCCTGCAACCGCACTCAGGTTCTCTGGCGAGCCTACAAAACCGACCTTGATGACCTGCACTGGAACGTCTTCAAGAATGACTCGCGCCTGCTCGGAAACAGCCTCTTCGTCGAGTGGAAAGTGGTCAAAGATTTCGGCAGTGTCCCGAGCGTAACTGCCGGTCATGATCGGCAACGCGTGTGCGCCAACCGATGCGATCGCGGTGACGTCACCGGACAGGCCGCCAGCCCCGCTGGGGTCGTTGGAATTGAAAACCAGAACGCAGGCGGGATGCGAAGGTTCAGCTTCTTCAGGTTGAATGGTTGAGGCGTCTGGATGAACCATGATCTTGCCCGTTGAATTGGTGGGGCAGAATGTCGTTCGTTGATGCGAGTCAGGTGCAAATTGCCTGCATCGCGTCTATACAATCGTTGCATTCTATTCGAAGGCCCCTTAAGCTGTGCGTGATACAAAAACTTGGATGTGTCTGATCTGTGGCTGGATCTATGACGAAGAACTGGGAGCCCCTGACGACGGTATTGCGCCGGGTACGTTGTGGGCCGATGTGCCGATGAACTGGACCTGTCCCGAGTGCGGTGCGCGCAAGGAAGATTTTGAAATGGTCCAGATTTAGCAGCATGTTCTGGGGTTGGGTGGCAAGGGTCCTGACCAACAATAGGTTGGGCAGGAACATCGTCTTGTTAATACGAATGGATCGAACTTGAAAGTACTGGTCATTGACGACAGCAATACGATCCGGCGGAGTGCCGAGATATTCCTCAAGCAGGGTGGGCACGACGTCATGCTCGCCGAGGATGGCTTCGATGCCTTGGCCAAAGTCAACGACTACCAGCCAAACGTCATTTTCTGTGACATTCTGATGCCCCGTCTGGATGGGTATCAAACCTGCGCCATCATCAAGCGCAACAACAAGTTTTCGGGTGTACCCGTTGTCATGCTGTCGTCCAAGGACGGGGTTTTCGACAAGGCGCGTGGACGCATGGTGGGTGCCCAGGACTATTTGACCAAACCTTTTACCAAAGACCAACTATTGCAGGCTGTCCAGCAGGTCGGAACAGTGTTGCAAGGAGAGCCCTGATGCCTATTCAAAAAGTATTGATCGTGGATGATTCCAAGACGGAGTTGATGTTTTTGACGGACTTGCTGCAAACGAATGGCATGTCGGTCCGTACGGCGCAGGGGGCTGATGAGGCGTTTCGCAAACTGGCTGAGGAAAAGCCGGATTTGATTCTGATGGACGTGGTCATGCCGGGCCAGAACGGCTATCAGCTCACGCGGGCAATCAATCGGTTGCCGGAGTACGCAAATATTCCCATCATCATGTGCACCAGCAAAAATCTCGAGACCGACCGGGTATGGGGGCTGCGCCAGGGAGCAAAAGATTATGTGACCAAGCCGGTCGATGCAGCTGAGCTGATGGCCAAAGTCAAGGCGTTGGGCTAAATACAGACCCATGGCTAATCGCGAAGCCCTCCGAGAACTTCAGACCCGTCTGGCCAGCCGATTGCAAGCTGCTCGCGAAGAGGGCGTGGCAGTGTCGTGGCTGGCCGTCAAGGCCGGTGGAGTTCAGTACCTCTTTCCATTGGCACAATCTGGAGAAATTTTCCCGCTGGCGAGTGTCCAGCCTGTACCTTACGCCCAGTCATGGTTCCTGGGCGTGATCAATTTGCGGGGTGGCCTGTATGGCTTGGCTGACTTGGCCGGTCTGGTGCAAGGCACCGCAGTGGTACCCAGGTTCGAACGCCTTGAACGGGCAACATCGGATGCACGTGTGATCACCCTGAATGCTGCGCTGGAGGTGAATTGTGCGCTACTGGTTGACAGTCTTGCCGGGCTTCGGAATCTGGCGTCCTTCACGGGCTCTGTCGCCCCTGATCCGGGTGCCCCCTCCTTTTTTGGCAACCGCTACACGGATATTGGTGGTGACGTGTGGCAGGAAATTGATCTGCGCTCCTTGTCCCAGTTCCAGGGCTTTTTGAACATCAATGCTTAAGTTAGCGAACCTTTAAGGCTGCATCATGTCTGTTGTTGATCAACTGAAAAATCTATTTGCAAAAAAGACACCTGATTCGGAGTCAGAGGCAGGCTTGAGTCTTTCGGAGCCGGATGCAACGGTTGACCCAGCCGCTACCGTGGCAATGCCATCGCGAGAGGAGGTTGAGGCCGAGTTTTCGATTGCCAGCCCCCCGGATGACAACACGCCAGGAATGGATGCTGATCTGGATTCAGGGGACCTCGTTTCTTTGCCCATTCTGGGAAGAAGAACGGTTCAGCAACACCAGCAGGTGTTGGCCATTCTGCTGGCATTTGCGTTGGTGGTGCTGGGGGCGGTTACTTTTTTCACATTAAACGTCTCCGGCTCTGTTGCGCAGCAGCTGTCAGCTACCGGACAGGCGTTGATGCAGTCGCAGCGCCTTGCCAAAACGGTTTCACAGGCCTTCGTAGGTGGTGTGCAGGCTTTCCCTGACGTTCGCCAGAGTTCTGATGCACTGGCCCGGTCTGTGCGTGGCCTGAAGTCCGGTGACGACGAGATGCGACTCAGCCCTCTGGATGCCGAGCACCAGGGTGAGCTGGACAAAATCATGCCTCTCGTTGAGCGTGCGGAGAAAAACGCGTCAACCGTGATGGCGCAAAAGGATACGCTGACTCAAGCGGGCGGGGCCCTGCGCCAGATCAACCGCCAGTCTGCTGATTTGCTGGAAATTGCCGAGTCGATATCTTCCCTCAAGCTCGAGAGAAATGCGCCACCCGGTGAAATCTCCGCTGCGGGCCAGCTGGTGATGTTGACTCAGCGTATCGGCAAATCGTCGAATGAGCTTTTGTCTGCGGAGGGTGTTAGTCCCGAGGCCGTGTTTCTTCTGGGTAAGGACTTGAATTCTTTCAAGGAAATTGGGCAGGGCTTGCTGGATGGCAGTGCCGAACTGCGCCTCTCGCCATCCCGCGATCCCCAGATACGTAATCAATTGCAGGCGTTGTTGAAACTTTACGAAGAGACCCGTGCTCAGGCAGGCGGCATTCTGGGTAATCTGCAAGGGCTGGTGTCAGCGCGTGAGGCTGTTGTGTCCATCGTTGCCGATAGTGACCCAATGCGGGTGGGCCTCGAAGAGCTGCAAGGCAAATTGTCCGGGCGGGCAGGGCTTGGCAAAGGTTCTCTGGCGGTTCTGGCTCTGGCAGCAGCGTTCGCCTTGCTATGTGCCTCCGGGTTTGCCTATGTGCAGCTGCAGGACAGCCGCAAACGTCAGATTACGGCCGAAGCTCAGCGAATGGATGCTGAACGTCAGGAACAGGAAGCCAAACGCGTCAATGATGCCAATCAGGCGGCCATTTTGCGGTTGATGAACGAATTGCAGACTGTTGCTGAAGGCGATCTGACACAGGAAGCGACGGTGACTGAAGATATTACCGGTGCCATTGCTGACTCGGTGAACTATACGGTGGAGGAACTGCGGGCACTTGTGTCGAACGTGCAAAACACGGCTTCCAGGGTGGCGCAAACGACGGCTGACGTGGATGCCACGTCCACCGAACTGCTGGCAGCTTCAAACGAGCAACTCAGTGAAATTCGGGAAACCGGCCGCTCGGTGGTGGATATGGCTACCCGAATCAATGAAGTGTCTGTTCGTGCGCAGGAGTCGGCATCGGTTGCCCGCCAGTCGCTTCAGGCTGCGGAAACCGGTTTCCAAGCTGTGCAAAACACCATTGGCGGTATGAATTCGATCCGCGACCAGATTCAGGAGACGTCCAAACGTATCAAGCGGCTGGGTGAGTCCTCACAGGAGATTGGTGAGATTACAGAACTGATTTCTGATATCACCGATCAAACCAATGTGCTGGCTTTGAATGCAGCCATCCAGGCGGCTTCAGCCGGTGAGGCCGGCAGGGGCTTCTCTGTGGTTGCTGAGGAAGTTCAGCGACTGGCTGAGCGCTCTGCGGATGCAACGCGGCAAATTTCTGCGCTGGTGAAGGCGATTCAGACAGACACGCAGGATGCCGTGGCGGCCATGGAACGGTCCACGCAGGGTGTGGTGGAAGGCGCCAGGCTGTCCGACAACGCCGGTACCGCTTTGACCGAGATTGACCAGGTGTCGCGCAGACTCGCTGAACTGATCGAACAGATTTCAAGTTCGGCGTCGCGCGAAGCGGGCTTGGCCAACGTTGTGGCAAGCAATATTCAGCATATTTTTGCGGTGACAGAACAAACGGGAGAGGGTACCCGGTCAACTGCCACTCAGGTTCGCGAACTGTCACGAATGGCGGATGAATTGCGCCAGTCTGTCTCGCGGTTCAAGATAGCCTGAGCGCCAGGTATTCTGAAGTTGTCATAGGCAGGAGTGCACGAATCCATGCAAACGAACGCAGCCGCTGTCGGCGACCAGGACTCTGTGATCGCAGACTTGGGGCCATTGGCCTGGGTGCTCGAGGAGCTTCGAAAATCCCTGGAGGGCGCAACCAAGGCAATGCGCCGGTTTGTCCGCGACGCCGAGTTGGCCCGGGGCGCCGACATTGCTGAACTTGATGCCAGCCATTTGCGCATTGCCCGCCAACAACTTCACCAAGCCGTCGGTGCTCTGGAGATGGTGGGCCTGGAGGCGCCTGCCAAAGTGCTGCGCGCCATGGAAGCACTTGCCCAAAAATTCGTTCAGCGACCGGAACTTTGCAGCGATGTCGCTGCGACCAAACTCGAACGGGCCAGTTTTGCACTGACGGAATACCTTGAGGGTGTTCTTAAAGGCAAAAGTGCGTCGGCTGTCGCGCTGTTCCCGCAGTACCGTGATGTGCTGGAACTTGCTGGAGGTGACCGCGTTCATCCAGCCGATTTGTGGTCCATTGAATGGCGCTGGATTGATGCCGAGTTGTCACCATGTCCCGAAACATTGGCTTATGGGCCGGAAACGCGTGCGCGTGTTGACCAGGCGGTGCTGAAGGTTGTCAAGACTGGCGACGCCCGCGCAGCCATTGCCATGCGGGATATCAGCCTGGGCTTGTCCAGTGGGCACTCCGGTCTGGAGCGACGGGTATTCTGGAAGATTGCTGCGGCCTTTTTTGAGGCTATTGCGCAGGGCTTGTGCCCGGCAGACGTTTATGTAAAACGGGTTGCCTCTCGCGTTATTCTTCAATATACGACTCTTGCCCGAGGCGAAAAAGGGGTATCTGACCGCCTCGCACAGGACATGCTGTTTTTTTGTGCCCAGGCCATCCCACCCGAAGGGGCGAAGTTGCTGGTGTTGCCCGCCATTCGGGCGGCTTACCGGTTGACCCGCAGCAAGCCTTTTGCTTATGACACCACGCAGTTTGGTCGATTTGACCCCGCACTGCTGGTTCAGGCCCGCAAACGCATTGCCTCTGCAACCGAGACCTGGTCTGCGCTGGCAGGCGGAGATACCAATCGCCTGAAGATGGCGGCCGAGCAGTTTGCTGCGGTCAGTGAGTCGATACTGAAGTTGCATCCGGAGTGTGGCGACTTGGCGCGTGCCCTGACTCACGCGATTGACGCCACCACAAAAACGGGTGAACCGCCCAGTACGCCAGTTGCGATGGAGGTGGCAACGGCTGTCCTCTATCTGGACGCTGCCTACGCCGACCTTGACCCCACCGAGTCACAAATGGCCGAGCGAAGCCGGCGGCTGGCGCATCGTCTCGAGCATGTCATTTCCGGGGGGCAGCCAGAGCCACTTGAAGGCTGGATGGAAGAGCTCTATCGTCGCGTCAGTGATCGTCAGACGATGGGCAGTGTGGTCGATGAATTGCGGACCACATTGGGGGAGGTGGAAAAATCACTGGATCAGTTCTTCCGCAATCCCCACGACAAAGTCCCGTTGCACGAGGTTCCCAGCAAGCTGGCCCAGATGCGGGGTGTTTTTTCCGTGCTCGGACTCGATCAGGCTTCACTTGCGACCATGCGCCTGCGAGACAGCGCCGAGAAGTTTCTGGTCGATGAAATCGACGAACAGACATTGCGCAGCGGTATTTTCGAAAAACTGGGCAACAGTTTGGGCGCTTTGGGTTTTCTCATCGACATGCTGAGCTACCAGCGTGCGCTGGCCAAGAAACTATTTGTATATGACGAAGAACTGGGAGAATTCAAACCCCTGATGGGCCGGGAGAAAGCTGCGGCTGTGGAGGCTCCTCAAGTCGAAGAAGTGGTTGACTTCAAATCGTCGGGTTGGAGTGGCGATGCGGTTAACTCCCGGCTTCCGGTGGAGGAGGCACGGAGTTCGCGGATGCAGCCGCTCACCAAGGTGGCGGCGCCCGAGCCTGAAATTGATCAGGAGCTTCGGGACATCTTTCTTGAAGAGGCGCGTGAGGTGGTTCAGACTGGTTTGGCTGCAGTGAAAGCGCTGGCGGCTGATCCGGCTGACTTGGGCGAGCAGACCACTCTTCGGCGCAGCTTCCATACGCTCAAGGGTAGCTCACGTATGGTGGGCCTCAACGAATTTGGCGAGGCAGCATGGTCCCTTGAGCAGCTTCTCAATACCTGGCTCGCTGAACAGAAGCCGGCCAGTGAGGAACTGGTTCATCTGTCTCACGAATCACTGATGGGTTTTGGCCGCTGGGTTGAAGACATTGCCAAAGGAAGCGACCCTGGGTGGAATGCACAGGCTTTCCGGGATGCAGCCGATGGGCTGAGACTCAACAACAAGGTCGTGACGCTTCGTTTGCCTGGTCAGGGTGGTGTGCAGCCAGATGGAGCCGCAGCAGACTCGGCCTGGGCGCCAACGGGATGGGGTGCAGACCTCCAGCCCGACTTTGAAGAAACACAGGTATCCGGTTTCATGCCTGCACTGGAAGAGGAGGTCAAGCCGGCGAGCGTGTCTCCCCAGCCAGCCTCATTTGCCGCGACGCAGTTTCAGGAAGCCCCCACTGCCCGCTCGCTGAGCCCTTCCGAAAAACCGGCGACGCATGATCTGGCGCCCCTTGCGATGGATGACATCGACTTTGGTGGGCATGCCGAACCGGCTACGACAGCGCCGCCAGCTGCAATACCTGCGCCGGAGCCAATCGAGCCAGTGGTCGAACCGGTACTGGATGCCCAGAACTCCCTGTCTCCATCTGCCGGGCAGCCGTACGATGACGCCGATCAGGTCAAGGTTATAGGGCCTTTGCGGATTGGTATCCCGCTATACAACGTATTCCTCAATGAGGCTGACGAGTGGTCGAGACACTTGTCGACCGAGCTTGCCGAATGGTCACTCGAACTTCATCAACCCCTCCCCGACACAGCCGTTGCTTTGGCTCATTCCCTGTCAGGTAGTTCAGCGACGGTCGGTTTTTCAGGCCTCTCTGAAATCGCACGTGCACTGGAGCAGGCTCTGCAACATGTGCAGCTACATGCTCAGGGAACTGCCAATGAAGCCCGGGACTTTGTCGAGGCCGCCGAAGAAATAAGGCACCTTTTGCACCAGTTTGCGGCTGGTTTCCTCAAGGAACCCAACCCCCAGATTCTGGATGCCTTGAGGTCCATTCTGGACACCCAGTTCCCGGTGCTTGTGCATGAAGAGTCGCTCAAGGGCGACAGTGTTTTTGCTGACCTCCTTCAGTATGACGAGGCTCCGCAGCCCCCGGCGTCAGAAGATATCGTCGAGCCAAGCCATGCTGTGGAACCAGTTGTCTCGGCACCGGTGTCCGAAATGCGTCAGGATGGGCAGGCGTTTGCTGGATTGACTGCCGCATCGCAGCGGGTAGTTGTTCAGGAGAGCGATGACGACATTGATCTCACCGATTCGCTTGATGCGGATCTTTTCCCGATTTTTGAAGAAGAAGCTCTGGAGTTGATGCCACAACTTGGTGGTGCACTTCGTCAGTGGTCAGCACGACCTGACAATCTTGGTGCTCGCGCTGAAGTCTTGCGGGTATTGCACACGCTCAAGGGCAGTGCGCGGCTGGCCGGTGCCATGCGTCTTGGTGAAATGACGCACCGCCTGGAATCTGCCGTGGAGAGTCTGGGCACTGAACAGCTCGAGACATCGCTGGTAGAGCCTTTACTGGCCCGTTTCGATAGCATCCAGGAAGATTTTGACGCTCTGCGTGCCAGCCCTGATCAAAAGCAGAGCCTGCCAGAAACCCCGCTTGCGCCGGTTGATGAGATCCCTTCGGAAGTGACTGAACCTGTTCCGCAGGAAGCAGCAACATCGACATCGGCAACGTTTGCGCCCATTCGTTCCTCTGCAGTGGTGTCGGTCAGGCCGGTGGGTAGTCAGTCCGTACGGGTCCGCTCGCAGCTTCTCGACCGTCTGGTCAATCAGGCTGGTGAAGTGATGATCACCCGTTCCAGGCTTGATGCCCGACTCGGGCAGCTTCGCGGTTCCCTTGGCGAATTGACAGGCAATCTGGATCGGCTGCGGCATCAGCTCAGGGATATTGAAGTGCAGGCTGAGTCCCAGATGCAGTCCCGCCTGGCACAGGCCAAAGACTCTGCGCAGGGATTCGACCCGCTCGAGTTTGACCGTTTCACCCGCGTTCAGGAACTGACCCGGATGATGGCTGAGTCGGTTAACGACGTTGCGACCGTGCAGCGAAACCTGCAACGTGCCCTGGAAGGAACCGAGGACGATCTGATTGCCCAGGCACGCCAGGCACGCGAACTGCAGCGCGATTTGCTGCGTACGCGAATGGTGGAGTTTGAGAGTATTTCAGAACGCCTCTACGGGGTCATGAGACAGGCCTCCAAAGACTCGGGCAAGCAGGTCAAGCTGGACATCACGGGTGGATCCATGGAAATGGACCGTGGAGTTCTGGAGCGTATGGCGCCCGCTTTCGAACACATTTTGCGCAATGCCGTGGCGCATGGCATCGAAGACAATTCAGCACGATCGGCGGCAGGCAAGCCTTCCGTTGGGACAGTCGCCATTTCGTTGCACCATCAGAGTAACGATGTGTCTGTCGAGTTCTCTGACGATGGGAGCGGCCTGAATCTGGAGCGTATTCGCGCAAAGGCGGTCAGCAACGGTCTGGTGCCAACGGGCACGGTCTTGAGCGATGCCGAGGCTGCGGATTTGATCTTCATGCCCGGTTTGTCTACGGCCACTGAAGTCACCGAACTGGCTGGTCGTGGTATCGGCATGGACGTTGTCCGCGCGGAGGTGAATGCGCTTGGCGGACGAATTGAAACGTCCACCAAACCAGGGCTCGGCACCACCTTTCGGCTGGTATTGCCTTTGACGACGGCGGTGACCCAGGTTGTCATGCTGAGGCTGGGCTCCATCAGTGTTGGAGTACCCGCCAATATTGTCGAGATCGTGAAGCGTGTTTCGGCGAAGGATCTTGAACAGGCCTACCAAACTGGGGCTTTCCCGCATGATGGCGAACAGGTGCCATTCTTCTGGTCGGGTGCGCTTTTGCAGACATCTCCCCAGAGCATGGAGACGGTTGCCCGCAACTACCCGGTTGCCATCTTCCGTAGCGCTGGTCAGCGTGTAGCGGTCCACGTTGATGAAGTTCTGGGAAACCAGGAGGTCGTCGTCAAGAACCTGGGTCCCCAGATGTCGCGTTTGCCGGGTTTGACCGGCATGTCCATTCTGGCTTCTGGTGCTGTCGTGTTGATCTACAACCCCGTCGCACTGGCGGTCGTCTATGGTGATCAGGCGCGGCAAATGCGCTCAGATTCCGTGAACGCCACTGCCCATGCAGCCGCCCAGAAACTGGCTGGTATTGCAGAGCCGCTGGCCAGTACTGGCAAAAACCAGATCCCGCTTGTGCTGGTGGTGGATGATTCAATAACGGTACGTCGGGTCACCCAGCGTTTGTTATTGCGTGAGGGCTACAGGGTGGCCATGGCTGCGGATGGTCTGCAGGCGCTGGAACGATTGCAGGAAGAAAAGCCGGCGGTGGTACTTTCAGACATCGAGATGCCCCGCATGGACGGCTTTGACCTGGCCCGCAATATTCGTGGTGACAAGAATTTGAGCGACTTGCCCATTATCATGATCACGTCACGGATTGCCGAGAAGCATCGTGACCACGCGAAGGAACTGGGAGTTGATCATTACCTCGGCAAGCCTTACTCGGAAGACGAATTGCTGGGCTTGGTCCGCAGCTACTGTTTTGCCGAAGACGCTGTGATCAACCCGGTTTGATTTTTTTTAACAACCGCGTATCGCTGAAGGGTCAGTGCTCTGGCTTCTTCATGCGATATGACCGGTTTTGGGTATGTCTTCCCAAGTACAACACCGCACGCGGCCAGAACTTCGGGGCTGGCCAGCCAGGGTGCGTGGAGCACCTTGCTTGGCAGCTTTGACAGTTGCGGCAGGTAGCGCCGGATGAACTTGCCCTCGGCATCGAACTTCTCGCTCTGGCTGATTGGGTTGAAAATCCGGAAATAGGGCTGGGCATCGCAGCCGCTTGAACTGACCCACTGCCAGCCACCATTGTTGGCAGACAAGTCGAAGTCATTGAGTTTTTCGGCAAAGTATCTTTCACCCCATTGCCAGTTGATACCCAGGTCTTTCACCAGAAAGCTGCCGGCCACCATGCGCAGACGGTTGTGCATATACCCGGTCTGGTTGATCTGGGCCATGGCGGCATCCACCAGTGGATAACCTGTTTGACCCTCACACCAGGCCTTGAACAGCGATTGCGCATGGTCACCTGCCTCCCACTGGATGGCGTCGTATTCGGGTTTGTACGAGCCGTGGGCCACATGCGGGAAATTCGCCAGAATCTGGAAATAGAAATCACGCCAGACCAGTTCACTGAGCCAGACGGCTGCGCCTTTGCTGCCGTGCAGGGTTCGTTGCCAGGCTGTTGCAACCAGCCGCCGAATGGAAACGGTACCAAACCGCAGGTGCACACCCAGATAGCTGGGCCCTTTCACACTGGGAAAGTCACGCGTCTCACCGTACCGATCCATCCGGTCAAAGAAAGTTGAAAACAGCTCGTGTGCCCCATTCGATCCGGTTGGAATTTTCAATTGGGAAAAATTTGTGGGCTCAAAGCCAATCTCTTCCAGTGTCATCACCCCGCGACGCAACGCTGCGGGACGTTCCGCCAGGGATTTGGCCATCGGAGCGGCATCGTGGGCTTCCAGGCAGGCGTCATCAAGCCGTGCCAGCCAGGCATTCTTGTAGGGCGTAAAAACGCCATAAGGCGTTCCCGCTTTGGTCAGTATTTCGCGGCCTTCGAAAATGACGTGATCCTTGACGGTTTGAAAAGAAATACCGTGGCCCGCCAGGGCCTCACGGGCTTTGGTATCCCTTGCGATGGCCTGCGGTTCGTAGTCGTGGGCTGCAAATACCACCTGGGCGTTTAGTTCGCTGGCCAGCCGTGCCACCTCCTGATAGCCCACGCCTTGCCGGACGATGATTCCGGCTCCAGGTTTTTTGCTCAGCGTCCGCAGGTCCTCATCCAGGCCGACCAGAGACTCTCTGATGAATTCCACGCGGCGGTCTTGCCTGGGCAAACTGTCCAGAATGTCCCGGTCAAAAACGAAGACACAATGCACCTTTTTGCAGCTTGTCAGTGCAGACCACAAGGCCGTGTTGTCATTGGTTCGCAGGTCGCGTCTGAACCACACAACGCCCGTGTCAAATTGCATTTACATGACCCCCGTTAAAATTCCAGCATGTCCAATGATTCTGCCCCCATTAACCTGACGAATCATTTTCTGATCGCCATGCCCGGACTGGAGGATGCAATATTCTCCCGTAGCGTGGTTTATGTGTGTGAACACAGCGAGCGCGGCTCTCTGGGACTGGTCATCAACAAGCCCAGCGACATTGACCTCAAGGTGCTGTTTGACAAGGTCGAACTGCCCCTTAAGCGTGATGACCTGCTCCAGACGCCGGTATTCAAGGGCGGGCCGGTGCAGACGGATCGTGGTTTCGTTTTGCACGAGCCCATGCTGACGCAGACTGACAAACCGGGTGAATCTGTCTACGCCTCCACCATGACTATTCCAGGTGGTCTGGAAATGACCACTTCCAAGGATGTTCTGGAAGCCTTGTCCATGGGTGCTGGGCCGAAGAAAGTTCTGGTTTCACTGGGCTATTCAGCTTGGGGAGAGGGGCAACTGGAATCAGAACTGTCCGAAAACAGCTGGCTGACTGTGGATGCAGATCGCAGTGTCATCTTCGATACGCCGGTTGAGCAACGCTATGACAAGGCACTAGCATTGCTGGGGTTCCAGTCCTGGATGCTGTCACCCGATGCGGGGCACGCGTGAAAATAGAAACGCAACCTGTTCAGGCGGGAGTTGACGCTGGCCTGCGCACCTTTCTTGCATTCGATTTCGGACTTAAACGCACCGGTGTTGCGGTCGGCAACAGACTGACCCGTGGCGCCCAGCCTCAGCCCACCATCGCTGCCGAGGGAGATGCCCGTTTCGTGAAAATCAGCAAGCTCATCCAGGAATGGCAGCCAGACGCGCTCGTAATCGGCGTGCCATTCCACCCCGATGGCGCGGAGCACGACAATACGCTGCGTGCGCGCAAGTTTGGCCGGCAATTGCATGGCCGGTTCAATTTGCCCGTGTTTGAGGTGGACGAACGTTACAGCACAACCGAAGCCCTGGCCGGTGGTGCAAGGGATGCCGATGCGGCTGCGGCCTGCATCATTCTTGAGCAATTTTTAAGGAGCATTCCATGAGCGTACTGGCGCTGGATGCCGAAGCCCTGTACCGTGACCTGTTGCGCGGCGTGCAGTCCATGAGCCATGCCGGAACGAAGCTTGTGGGCATTACATCTGGTGGCGCCTGGCTGGCTGAACGCTTGCAGCGTGACCTGAACCTGCCGGATCAACCCGGTGTGATCTCGTCCAGCATGCACCGCGATGATTTCGCCAGCAGGGGCTTGGCCTC
>ERZ795044.1596-NODE-1596-length-20467-cov-8.996130_pt1 | contig 20467 bp, 12 predicted proteins | sample MGYA00375128_ERZ795044 | MGnify/ENA primary metagenome ERZ795044 (study PRJEB30173, sample SAMN05720213) | anaerobic digester metagenome | isolation source: active sludge of municipal wastewater-treating anaerobic digesters | place: USA | collected 2014-12-22 ... | reverse complement strand
CGAGGCGGGGGCCGGTTGCCACCCGGGAGGGAGGGCAATCAGAACTTGTAGCTGGCACCCAGCAGGAGCGTGCGGCCCCACTCGATGTTCTCGAGCGGACGGTCCTTGCTGCCGGCGTACGTCTGGTAGGTCTCGTTGCCCAGGTTGCTCGCCTGCAACAGCAGGCTCAGGCCCTTCAGGCTGCTGCCTTCGCCGAAGCTGTAGCTGACCTGCGCATCGGTGATGTTCTCGCCCACCACGTAGCGCAGCGAACGCTCACCCGCGAAGTTGCCGATCTCGCCGATGAAGTCCGAACGGCGGCGGTTGTTGACGCGGAACTCGAAACCGTTGCGCTCGTAGTACGCGGTCAGGTTGTAGACCCGCTTGGACAGGCCAGGCAACGCAATGGGGCCGTTGCCGACGCTGCTCGCGTTCTCCGGTGCCAGGATCTCGATGCTGCTGTCGGTGAAGCTGGCGCTGGCCACGATGCCGAAGCCGCGCATCGGCTCCCACAGCATGTCGAGCGGGAGCGACGCGGACAACTCGAGGCCTTGCAGCATGCCGCCCTTGCCGTTGAACGGCGCGGTCATCCGGCCGATGTTCTTGACCGGTGCCGAGCCCGGCGGCGGGACGTAACCGACCAGCAGGTCGGTGAAGTCGTAGCCATCGCGGCCCTGGGTGAAGATGTAGCTGCGCAGGTCCTTGTAGAAGTACGCGGCGGCCACGTAGGCCTTGGTGCCGAAGTACTTCTCGTAGGAGATGTCGAACGCGTTCGCGCGCCACGGCTGCAGCAGCGGATTGCCGCCGCCCGCACCCGGCTCGCCGGTGGCGGTGTTGACGCCGAACTCCAGCGACGCACGCATCTGGTCGATGCGCGCACGCGCCACCTGGCGCGCCAGCGCAACACGCAGGGTCTGGTCGTTCTCGAACGAGAACGCCAGGTTCATGCTCGGCAGCACGTCGGTGTACTTGTCGCCAAGCTCGTACGGGCGGATCTCGCTGCCCGCCGGGCGCGAGCTGTCCCACACGCGCGACGCGGAGGACTGGTCGGTGTGCTGGACCTGCACGCCGATGTTGCCGCGCACGCCCACCGAACCCCAGGTGGTGTCGATGTTGCCCTTGATGTAGCCGGTGGTGATCGTCTCGGAGACCGACCAGGCCTTCGGGATCAGGTAGGCGGCGGTATCGTCGGTGGGATTGAAGGTCATGTACTTGGCGACCACGCCCGGCACGTCCCACGACGGGATCAGGCCGACGCCGGCAAACCCGAGGTCCACCAGGCCGTACTGGAATTCCGAACCGATCGTGGTGTCGCCCTGGGCACCCACGTTGATGTTGCCTTCCGGCTGCCACTTCTGCTTTTCGCGATCGGCGTAGTTGAGCCCGATGTCGATATCGGAGAAGAAGTTGGCCGCGGCTTCCGGTGCCGGGAGGGAGGCATAGACCTTGAAGCCCTTGAGCTCATCCGCGACCTTCGGGGTCTTGCCGTAGCCGGAACCATAGATGGTATTGCGCAGGAACAGCGTGGCCGGGTTGGAATAGTCCCGGCCCGGATCCAGCTGCGGGAAACCACCGCCGCCGAAGTCGAGCACCACCGAGTCCAGTTGGGGCGCGGGCGCGAGCTGCAGGTTGTTTTCCAGGTTCAACTCGTCGCGATCGGACTTGGACCAGCTCACGTCGGCGACCAGCTTGGCGCGGCCGACGAAGAACTCGTTGCGCCAGCCGAACGCGTTGATCTCGTCCTTCCGGTTGTTGTACATGCCGCGGACCAGCGGATACACGTTCTGCGCGGTGCCGCCGACGAAGGTGCCGTTGACGATCCGCGGATTCAGCACGTTCAGGCGACCATAACCCCCGTTGTAATCGCCGATGTGCACTTCGAACTGGTTGGCGGTGTCTTCCTGCTTGGCCTCGGAGTGGAAAACGTCGAGCGTGCTGATCCATGCGTCGGACGGACGGAATTCGAGCGTGCCCATCACCGCGTCGCGCTTGGTGTAGCCGGTCCGGCGCAGTGCCTTGATGCCATCCGAGTAATACGTGCCGGCCGGAACACCCGGACGCCAGTTGTCCCCGATCGCCTGCCACGGTTCGTACAGGCCGACCTGGTTTTCCTGGATCGGCGTGTCGGAATGCGAATAGCCGATCGAGAAGCCGACCTTGCGATCCGCGGTCTGGCCGATGTAACTCACGTTGAAGCGGTTGCCGTTCGCGTCGGCGTTGGCCGCGGATCCCAGCGAACTGCGGGTCAGGCGACCGCTGACCGCGAACACGGCGTTGTCGTAGTCCAGCGGGCGCACGGTGCGCATGTCGATGGTGCCGGACAGGCCCTGGCCCACCAGCGCGGCGTCCGGCGTCTTGTAGAGGGTGACGCCTGCCATCAGTTCGGACGGGTACTGGTCGAATTCCACGCTGCGGTTGTCGCCCGTGCTCACCATCTCGCGGCCATTGAGCAAGGTGGTGGCGAAGTCCGGCGACAGGCCGCGCACGCTGATCACCTGCGCGCGACCGGCGACGCGCTGCGCGGCGATGCCCGGCAGCCGCGAGATGGACTCGGCGATGCTCGAATCCGGCAGCTTGCCGATGTCTTCGGCGGAAATCGCCTCGACGATCGAGGTCGATTCCTTCTTGATGTCGATCGCGCGCTCGATGCCGCCGCGGATGCCGGTCACCACGACGGTGTCGAGGTTCTTTGCATCGTCCTTCTTCTTCGCCGCCGCTTCTTGTCCGGCCTGGTCCGCGGCAGGCGCGGACTGCGCATGTGCCTGCGCCGCCAGCATCATCGTGGCCGTGGCCAATGCCACGCTCAACAGGTTTCGCTTCAACTGCACCATCTTCCCCTCCAGGAATGAATGAGGTGTCGGATGGTCCCTCGCCATCCGATCATCGCGCAGGCCGGGACGGCACTACACGAACGGCGCGATGGTAGTCGCGTCGATCCGCGGCGACGCCAACCTGCATACGTATTCATGGCGATGCAACGAAAAAATCCATGAAACCCGCGCCAGCGCTTGCTCTCAGCATGCAGGAACGCTGCATCGAACAGGCACGGGAAGCGCAATCGGCATCAATCGATGCCGATTTGTGGCAGCGCAACAATACCCAGCGCCATGGAACAGCAACGCTGGAAGCGTTGCGGATCAGCGCGCGAGCGGGACCAGTCGCACGGCGATGCCACCACCGCCCGCGAGCCATGCATCCAGCACGTCGCCGCGCCTCACAGTGCGTTCCTCGCGGACGAAACGGAAACGCGCATCGCCCTGCCAGTCGGCGCCTTCGCCATCGCGGTAGATCTCGGCGCGATAGCGTTTTCCGGCGTCGAGGAAATCGAGTCTCAACGGCACGGTGCGCGCATGCCGGTCGTTGATCGCACCGATGAACCACGCCGCGTCGCCGCGTTGCTTGCGCGCGATGGCGGCGTACTCGCCGACTTCGCCCGCGATCAAATGGCTCTCGTCCCAGTCCACCGCCACGTCCTTGATGAAGCGGAACGCATCGGGATGCTGCGCGTAGTGCTCCGGCAGGTCGGCGGCCATCTGGATCGGGCTGTACAGCGCCACGTACAAGGCCAGTTGCCGGGCCAGCGTGCTGCCGATCTCCTGCCCGTTCTTGCCGGTCAGGCTGACCACGCCCGGCGTGTAGTCCATCGGGCCAGCCAGCATGCGCGTGTACACCAGGGTGACTTCGTGCTCGGGCGTGTTGGGCGGATCGCCCCACGCATTGAACTCCTGCCCGCGCGCACCTTCGCGGGAAATCCAGTTGGGATACGTGCGACGCAGGCCGGTGTCCTTGATCGGCTCATGCGCGTTGATCGCGACATGATGCCGGGCCGCATCCTGCACCACGCGCAGGTGGTGGTTGCTCATCCACTGTCCCTCATGCCATTCGCGCAGCACCGGGCCCTTCGCCACGTCCTGTCGTTCGATCTGCCCGGCATCGCAGACATAGCCGGTCTTCACCGCATCGATGCCAATCGTGTCGAACAGCGCGAACGCCTCGTCCATCTGCCGCTCGTAATGACTGACCGCGCAGCCGGTCTCGTGGTGGCCGATCAGGTGCACGCCCTTCGCCTTCGCATAGGCAGCGAGTCCGCGCAGGTCGTAGTCGGGTGTCGGCTTGCGGAAATCGAAGTCCCAGCCATTGGCGAACCAGTCGCCATCCCAGCCCACGTTCCAGCCTTCGACCAGCACGCCGCGGAAGCCGTTGGCGGCGGCGAAGTCGATGTAGCGCTTGGTGTTTTCCGTGGTCGCCCCGTGCCTCGGTCCCGTCGCCCACGTTTCCTTGTCCAGGTGCAACGACCACCACACCCCCACGTACTTGTGCGGCTTGAACCAGCCGACATCGCCGAGCCTGTTCGGCTCGTTGAGGTTGAGGACCAGGCTGGATTCGACCAGGTCGGCCGCGCGCTCGCCGATCTGGATCGTCCGCCACGGCGTCTGGAACGGCGTCGCCCGCACGACCGGCGCTGGCCCGCTACCCGGCGTCAGCGACGCGTGCAGCACCTGCCCCCCGCCCTTCGCCAGGTTCATGCCGGCGTAGTCGACCAGCGCCGCCTCGTGCAGGGTCACGTGCAGGCCATCGTCGGCGCGCAGGGTGATCGGCGTCTGCGCTACCCCGACCTGCGACAGCGGCGTGCGGTTGTAGAGGTATTCCTCGCGGTTCCATTGATACGCGGGGATCCACCACGCGGTCGACGGCCGGGCGACCGCGAACTCGGTCAGTTCCTGCACGATCTGCGCTTCCGCGAGCTTGGGCTGCTTCGGCACGTCGTAGCGGAAGCCGACACCGTCGTCGAACACCCGGAACACCATGCTGAATCGCCGGTGGTCGCGATCCTTCTCGGCGAAGTCGGCACGCAGTTCGTTGTAGTGGTTGCGCACGAAGCGTCGCTCGCCCCAGGGTTGTTCCCAGGTCTCGTCGAAACTGCTGGACGACTGCGTGTCCAACTGCAGGTTGCGCAGCAGCTGGCGGTCGTTGCGCAGGATGAAGCCGAGCCGCGAATCGGCGATCACCGGCTTGCCGTCGCGCAGCACGCGATAGGCCAACCGGCCCTCGCTGTTGAGGTCGAGCTGCACCACGATGCGGCCATCCGGCGATGTCGCCTGCGCCACCTGTTCCGCATGCACGAAGCCGGGCAAGGCCAGGGCCAGCAGGATTCCGAATTTCAGTGCCTTCATTGCCTGTCCTTTTTCGTTTCGACCACGAACACCACCGCCGTGCGGCCCGGCACCGTGAACGTTCCATCCTTCGCTGCATAACGTGCCTGCTTCGCGCGCGCGTCTGCCGCGCCATCCGCGGCTTGCACCGGGTGCAATGCATAGGCCTTGCCCACTTCTTCGGGCAGCGCCAGCGTGCGCGTCTCCGGCGACACGTTGAGCAGGTACAGCACCTCCCGATAGGCGCCGGGCATGCCGTCGCCATCCAGATGACCCACCACCACCAGCGGATCCTGTTTCGGCCCGACATTGCGGAACGCGAGCCTGCGCTGCACGTCGTCCGCGCTGCCCAGGCGCAGCAGTGGCGTGCTGGCGCGGATGCGCAGCAGGTCGCGGAAGGCATCGCGCATCCAGGCGATGTCAACCGGCGACGGTTTCGCATTCGGGTTGCGCAGCACCGGCCGAAGCAGGGCCCAGTCCTTGCCGTTGTCCTGCTCTGGCGGCAATCCAGCACCGAAACCGTTGTTGGTGTAACTCCAGTCGAGCCGATTGAACCAGTCGCCGGAATCGAAGCTGTTGCGATCCAGCGACTTGCTGCGCAACACGTCCATGCCGGCGTGGAAATACGCGATGCCCTGGCTGAAGGCGACGAAGGCCGCGCCCAGCAGTTGCACCCGCGCGCGTTCGGATGCACTGGTCGCCTGCGGCAGCTTCAATGCATGGATATCCCACAGCGTGGGGTTGTCGTGGTTCTCGACGTAGTTCACCACCTCGCCGGGCTGGCTGGCATAGCCGGCTTCCATGCCTGCGTAGTCCAGCGCGGACAGCGATGCGCGGCGGCCATCCGCGAACGTGGTGCGGTAGTCGCGCAAGGTGCCGGCCAGGCCGGCGCGCGCAAGATCCGCAGCATGCAGCAGGTCGCGGCGCGTGGCCCTGCCGCGTGCACTGGCATTCGGCGCGTAGGCAAGACCGTTGAGCAGACCCTGTTGCGCGAACAGGTCGATCCCGCCGTCGCAGCAGCCGCCACCGCGCAAGGCATCACGGGCGCGATCGCTGAAGCTGGCGATCCCGCTGCCGTTCAACATGCCCTGTGCGGCCTGCGGGAAGCGCGCGCCGTTGGCGACCTCGCCGAAGTTCCAGCCCTCGCCCACCAGCGGGATGTGGCGACCGGCGGCCGCATCCGCGGCGCGCTGCACCTCGACCATGGCGTCACGGGACTGGTGGCCCATCAGGTCGAAGCGGAACGAATCGATGCGGTAGTCACGCGCCCACGACGCGACCGAATCGCGCATCAGCCGCGCCATCATCGCGTGTTCGGTGGCGGTGTTGTCGCAGCAGGTCGAGGTCTCGACCTTGCCGTTGGCATCCAGCCGCTGGTAGTACCCGGGGACGATCCGGTCCAGCACCGAGCGCGGCGACTGGCCGGATGCGGTGGTGTGGTTGTAGACCACGTCCATGCCCACGCGCAGGCCGGCCGCGTGCAAGGCCTGCACCATCGCGCGAAACTCGCGGATGCGCACCGCGCCGTCGGCCGCATCGCTGGCGTAACTGCCTTCCGGCGCGTTGAAGTGGAACGGGTCGTAGCCCCAGTTGAAGCAGTCCTTCGATGCCACCGCCATCACCGCGGCCTGTTGCGCGTCGCTGTCCGCGGCCGCTTTCGGGATCGTCGGCGTGGCGCAGCCGGCTTCCGGGATCGTGGCGATGTCGAACACCGGCAACAGGTGGATGTCGGTGATGCCGGCGTCGCCCAGCGCGCGCAGGTGGCGCATGCCGTTGCTGCCGGCATCGGTGAAGGCGAGGTATTTCCCGCGATGCGACGTCGGCACGCTCGCATCGCCGATCGAGAAATCGCGCACGTGCAGTTCGTAGATCGCCATGTCGGTGTTGGACGCCAGCGCCGGCGGGCGCGGCGCGTCTTCCCAACCCGCGGGCTGCAACGCGGGATCGTCGAGGTCGGCGATATAGCTGCGCCTGGAGTCCGTGGTGAGGCTGGCCGAATAAGGATCGGTGACGCGATTGCGCACGATGCCGATGCCGGGCACGAACACGTCGACCAGGTAGGTGTAATACCCGCCACGAAGGTCATGCGGGATGCCGTCGAGCCATTGGCCGGTGCGGTCGTCGCGCGCCAGCGCCACCAGTTCGATCGCGGCCGATGCGCCATCGCGATACAGGCACAGCGACACGTCGCGCGCGGTGGGCGCCCACAGGCGGAACCATGTCGCCCCGTCGCCGGGGGTGGCGCCCAGCGGCGCGCGATCGGCGGCCGCCTCGGCGTACAACGCGTCCAGCACGCCGGGGAGCTGCAGGTAGGTGGCATCGACCACCGTGCCTTGCGCATCCTCGCGCACCAACATCGCCTGGCCGCGCAGGAGATCGCGCAGCCCCGCCTTCGCCTCATCCGGCAGTCGCAAGGTCGCGCCCTCGCCGACGAAGCGGAAGCGCGCGGCGACCGCATCGGGCAGGTCGTGCGAGGCCTGCAACAGGTAACTGCGATCCGCGCCGGCGACCGCCTGCCCGCGCTCGACCCGCAGGCCGGCCGAAGACGACGCCACCAGCCGGTAACGCGCGTCGGCTGGCTGGGCTGGCCAACGGATACGGGTGCCGTCCAGCCAGTACGCGCGTGCGTCGGTGGCCGCGTGCGCCGCCGCGTGCAGCACGCGCGCGGCGTCGCCATCGCAGTCCGCAGTGCCGGCCTGCGCGTTGCCGGCGACGGCAAGCAGCAATGCGAAGGTCGTTCGCATGCCGCGCATCGGTTTGCTCACGCCAGGCTGGCGAACGCCGCGCCGCGCGGCGGGAAGTGGAGCACGCCCTCGCGCAGGCCGGCCGCATCCACGCCGGGCGCTGGCAACAAGACCAGGCTGGCGGCGGGCGGTGTCCATGCGATGGCCTGCCGCGACAGGTTGAAGGCCACCAGCAGGCGCTGGTCGCCATGCTCGCGCACGAACGCGAGCAGTTGCTCCGGCGCATCAAGGAAACGGATCGTGCCCTCGACCAGTGCGGGTTGCGACTTGCGCCAGCCCAGGAAGGCACGCGCGGCGTTCAACACCGAGCCGGCATCGGCCGCCTGCGCTTCCACGTTGCGCGCGATGTGCGCAGCCGGCACCGGCAACCACGGCGTGGCATCACTGAAGCCGGCATGTGCGTGCGCGGCCCACGGCATCGGCGTGCGGCAACCGTCGCGGCCCTTGAAGCTGGGCCAGAACGCCTTGCCGTACGGATCCCGCAACGCTTCGTAGGGAACCTCGGCTTCCGGCAAGCCGAGTTCCTCGCCCTGGTACAGGCAGACCGATCCACGCAACGCGCAGACCAGCGCCAGCAACTGGCGCGCATGCGCATCGTCGTCCTGGCCCGTGCCCCAGCGGGTGACCGCGCGCTGCACATCGTGGTTGGAGATCGCCCAGCACGGCCAGCCGCCCTGCATTTGCGACTCGAGCGCTTCGACCGTCGCGCGGATGTGCGCGGGCGAACCGTCATCGGTCAGCAGCTCGAAGCTGTAGCCCATGTGCAACCGATGCGGCTGCACGTAGTCGGTCATCGTGGCGAGGGAGTCGTCCGAGGAGATTTCGCCGAGCGCGGCGACATCGGCATAGCCGTCCATCAGGCGGCGTACGTCTTCCAGGAACCCGAGGGTCTCCGGTCGCGTGTTGTTGTAGGTGTGGTACTGGAACGCATACGGATTGTCGGGGCTGAAGCCGCGTCCCTGCCGCAGTTCCAGCGGCTTGGCCGGGTTGTCGCGCAGTTGCGCGTCGTGGAACGGGAAGTTGATCGAATCCAGGCGGAAGCCGTCGACGCCGCGATCCAGCCAGAAACGCAGGGTGTCCAGCTGCGCCGCGTACGCCTGCGGGTTGTGGAAATTCAGCTGCGGCTGCGAGCTCAGGAAATTGTGCAGGTAGTACTGGCGCCTGCGCGGCTCCCAGGTCCAGGCCACGCCGCCGAAGATCGACAGCCAGTTGTTGGGCGGGCTGCCATCCGGCTTGGCATCGGCCCAGACGAACCAGTCGGCCTTCGGATTCGTGCGGTCCTGCCGGCTTTCGACGAACCACGGATGCTCGATCGAGCAATGGCTGGGCACCTGGTCGATCATCACCTTCAGGCCGCGCGCGTGGGCTTCGCGCAGCAGGCGGTCGAAGTCGTCCAGGGTGCCGAACAACGGATCGACGTCGCAGTAGTCGGAGATGTCGTAGCCGAAATCCTGCATCGGCGACTTGAAGAACGGCGAGATCCAGATCGCATCGACGCCCAGCGACGCCACGTGGTCGAGGCGCGCGACGATGCCCGGCAGGTCGCCCACGCCGTCGCCATCGGTGTCGAGGAAGCTGCGCGGGTAGATCTGGTAGATCACCGCGCCGCGCCACCATTGCTGATCCGTCATCCCCACGTCCACCCCGCCTGCGACTGCCGCGGATCATGCCGCGTGCAACGCGTGTCGCCCGCGCGACGATGGCTTGAATACGTTTACATGCGCGATGACCCCATGAAACATGCCGAATATGCGGCGCTGCATCACGACTCGACCGATGTGCTGCAGCACACTCCGCGCACCTTCGGCCGCACGCACACGGGGACACGCATGCACGCAACCGGCATCGCCAACAAGCCGCCACTGTCGTTCTGGCAGATCTGGAACATGTGCTTCGGCTTCCTGGGGATCCAGTTTGGATTCGCGCTGCAGAACGCCAATGTGAGCCGCATCTTCCAGACGCTCGGCGCGAGCATGGACGACATCCCCATCCTGTGGATCGCGGCGCCGCTCACCGGCCTGCTGGTGCAACCGATCATCGGCTACATGTCCGATAGCACATGGACGCCGCTCGGGCGTCGTCGCCCGTATTTCCTGGTCGGCGCGGTGCTTGCCTCGCTGGCGCTGTTCGCCTTCCCCAACGTGCCTGCGCTGTGGATCGCCGCGGGCATGCTGTGGGTCCTGGATGCCTCCATCAACGTTTCGATGGAACCGTTCCGCGCCTTCGTCGGCGACCAGTTGCCGGCCGCGCAACGGCCGTCCGGCTACGCGATGCAGAGCTTCTTCATCGGCGTGGGATCGGTGGTCGCCAGCATGCTGCCGTTCCTGCTGGAGAAGGTGGGCGTTGCCAACACCGCGGCCGAGGGACAGGTGCCGGACACCGTGCGCTACGCGTTCTACGCCGGCGGCGTGGTGCTGCTGGGCGCGATCGCCTGGACCGTGCTGCGCACCCGCGAATATCCGCCGGAGGAACTCGCGGCGTGGGACGAAGCGCCGGCGCTCGAACGCCGCCTCGGCAGCCCCGGCACGGTGCGTGCGGTGGCCATCGCCGCGATCGTGGTCGGCGCGGTCATCGCCACGGTGGTCCAGTCGCGCGGGCTCGACAAGGCCCTGTACATCCTGGCCGGCCTGTTCGCCGGCTTCGGCATCGCCTTCCTGCTGCGCACGCTGCTGTCCTCCACCGACAATGCGTTCACCCGCATCATCGACGACATGCGCGACATGCCTTCGACGATGGCACGGCTCGCCGTCGTGCAGTTCTTCTCCTGGTTCGCGCTGTTCGCGATGTGGATCTACACCACCGCGGCAGTGACCGAGGTCCATTTCGGCAGCACCGACGCCAGCTCGGCCGCGTACAACGAAGGCGCGAACTGGGTGGGCGTGCTGTTCGCCGCCTACAACGGCTTCGCCGCGCTCGCGGCCATCGCGATCCCGTGGATGGTGCGCGCGCTCGGCCTGCGCATGAGCCACCTGGTCAACTCCGTGCTCGGCGGACTGGGCCTGTTGTCGATGCTGTGGATCCGCGATCCGCAGTGGTTGTTGCTGTCGATGGTCGGCGTGGGTTTCGCGTGGGCGTCGATCCTGTCGCTTCCGTACGCGTTGCTCTCCGACAGCGTGCCGGCCGCGAAGATGGGCATCTACATGGGCATCTTCAATTTCTTCATCGTGATCCCGCAGTTGGTCGCGGCCAGCCTGCTCGGCTTCCTGCTGAAGACCTGGCTGGGCGGCCATCCGATCAATGCGCTGGCGATCGGCGGCACCAGCATGCTCATCGCCGGCCTGTGCGTGTTGCTGGTGCGCACCCCTGGCACCCGCACCGCCTGAGGAGGCCGACCGACATGCCAATGACACGTTCCCTGCTCGCCGCGGCCATCGCCCTGTTCGTCGGCGGATGCGCATCGACGTCGCCACAAGATGCGGCATCGAACCGAGCGCCCGTAAAGGATTACTACGGCACGCTGGAACCGTTCGCCGCGAATGCGGTGTACTTCGTGGTCACCGATCGCTTCGTCAACGGCGACACGTCGAACGATCATCGGGACCAGGGCGGCGGACGCGCCAATCCCAAGACGCGCACCTTCGACATCCCGCTGCCGCCGTGCAATGGCGTGGCCGGCAACATCGGCTACCTGGGCGGCGACTTCAAGGGCATCGCCGACAACCTGGACTACATTCGCGGGATGGGCTTCACCTCGGTGTGGATCACGCCGGTCGTCGACAATCCGGACGAAGCCTTCACCGGTGGCTCGCCGCCGGGTTGCGGCAGCATCCTCACCGACCAGGGCAAGAGCGGCTACCACGGCTACTGGGGCACGAATTTCTTCAAGCTCGACGAACACTTGCCGAGCGCCCACCTGGACTTCGCCGGACTTGCCAGTGCGGTGCATGCCAAGGACATGACATTGGTCCTGGACATCGTCGGCAACCACGGCTCGCCGGGCTGGACGATGCCGAAGCCACAGCCGAAGTTCGGCCAGGTGTTCGACCAGGCCGGCAGGCTCGTCGCCGACCACCAGAACCTGCCGCCGCAAGCGCTGGATCCCGCGCACAACCCGCTGCATCGCTTCTACAACACCACCGGCCCGGTCGACGCCGCGAAGGGATCGATCTTCGACGGCAATCTGGCGCAACTCGCGGATTTCGATGCGGGGAACCCCGCGGTGCTCGACTACATGGTCGATGCCTACGGCCACTGGATCGACCAGGGGGCGGACGCCTTCCGCATCGACACCATCAGCTGGATGCCGCCGTCGTTCTGGGATGCATTCACCCGACGCATCCGCGCGAAGCATCCCGGCTTCTTCATGTTCGGCGAAGCCTTCGACTACGACGCGGCGAAGATCGCGACGCATACCCTGCCCGGCAACGGCGAAGTCAGCGTGCTCGACTTCCCGATGAAGCAGGCGATGGACGAGGTGTTCGGGCGCAAGGGCGCGGGTTACGAGCGTCTTGCGCCATCGTTGTTCCTCACCGATGGGCCGTACGCCAACCCCTACGAGCTGGCGACGTTCTACGACAACCACGACATGCCGCGGATGGATGCGAGCGACGAAGGCTTCATCGACGCGCACAACTGGCTGTTCACCGCACGCGGCATCCCGGTGGTCTATTACGGCTCCGAGATGGGCTTCATGCGCGGCCGCGCCGAGCATGCCGGCAATCGCAACTACTTCGGCAACGAAGGCATCGCCGCGGCGCGGCGCAGCCCGATCCACGCGGCGCTTGCGCGCATCGCCAACGTACGTGCGGCCACACCCGCATTGCAGCGCGGCGTGCAGGTCGACATCGAGCTGCAGGGCAATCGCGCGGCGTTCTATCGCGTGCTGCAGCATGGCGACGTCCGGCAGGTCGCACTGGTGCTGCTCAACAAGGGCGATGCCGCGCAGCGCTTCGACATCTCTTCGCTGCTGCAGCCAGGACAATGGCGCTCCGCGCTCGACGGCGGCACGCTCGATGTCCGTGCGGGCGGCACGTTGTCGACCGACGTCGCGGCGCATGGCGTGCAGGTGTTCGTGCTGGATGCGGCCGTCACGATGCCTGCGCTGCAGGCCGCGCTGGACCGCGCGATGACCGGCGCGCGCCGACCGCGCTGAGGGTCAGCCGCCGCTGGAGGCGCGGACTTCCAGCGTCGGCATCAGGGTCACGCTCTCCGCGGGCTCGTCGCGCACCAGTTTCAGCAGGCTGGCGACCAGCAACTCGCCGGCCCCCGAGGTGTCCTGCACCACCGTGGTCAACGGCGGATTGGAGAAGCGCGCCATCGGCGTGCCGTCGAAGCCGACGATGGCCACGTCTTCAGGCACCCGGAGGCCGTGTTCGCTGAGCGCCCGGATTGCGCCGATCGCGATCAGGTCGCTGGCGGCGAAGATCGCATCGAAGGCATGGCCGCGACCGATCAACGTACGCGCTGCGTCGTAGCCGGATTGCTCGGAACTGTCGGCATCGACCTGCAAGGCCGGGTTCATGCGCAGGCCGGCCTCGCGCAACGCGCCATCGCAGCCGCAGTAACGGGCGAAGAACTCCGGGAAATGGGTCGAGGCGTCGCCGAGGAACGCGACCTTGCGACGTCCCCGCTCGATGAGGTGGCGCCCGACCAGCGCGCCACCGGCGGCATTGTCGCAGCCGATCGAGATCCCCGGCTGCCCCTGCAGCACCGCGCCCCAGCGGACGAAATGCGTGCCTTGCGCGACCAGGTGCGCCAGCTTGCTCTCGTAGGCGATGTAGTCGCCATAGCCCAGCAGGATCAGGCCATCGGCCTTCATGCTGTCTTCGTAGTCGGCATGCCAGTCGTCCGACAGCTGCTGGAACGAGACCAGCAGGTCATGCCCGTGCTTGGCGCAGGCGCGGGTGATCGAGCCGAGCATCGACAGGAAGAACGGATTGATGTGCGAGTCGTCGGGCGTCGGGTCCTCGAACAGCAGCAGGGCCAGGGTGCCTGCGCGCTGGGTGCGCAGGCTCGATGCGTGGCGATCGACCTTGTAGTTCAGCTCGCGGACCGCTTCCTCGACCCGCTTGCGGGTCTCGGCGTTGACCAGCGGGCTGCCGCGCAACACGCGCGAGACGGTGGCCTGCGACACCCCGGCGCGATGGGCGATGTCCATCGAAGTGGCGCGGGTCTTTTTCTTGATGCGTCGCGGCGTTTCCTGCATCGCTGCAGTGTAGCAATCACCCGCGCGCGCGGCCGCCGCGGCGGGCGCAGCGCGCGTCCCGCTCCACTCGCGGCAGGACGACGCGACGGGCGAAAAAAAAGCCGGCCAAAGGCCGGCTTTCTTCAATGGTGGTGCGCCCGGAGAGATTCGAACTCCCGACCCCCAAGTTCGTAGCCTGGTGCTCTATCCAACTGAGCTACGGGCGCATGCAGAAGCGGAATTATGCGTTGCTGCATGATTCCACGTCAACGAAAAATCACTTCGATGACGCTTGTTTCGCGGTTTCACCGGACTGGCGGAGACTGAGGGATTCGAACCCTCGATGGAGCTTTTGACCCCATACTCCCTTAGCAGGGGAGCCCCTTCGGCCACTCGGGCAAGTCTCCGGTGCGGCGAAATCGCGAGCGGCGAAGAATACAGGTTGTACCGCGATCCGGCAAACCTCAGCCTTTCGCCTCGCCGTCCTTGTTGCCGTCATCGCCCTGGATGCGCTGGTAGATCTCCTCGCGATGCACGGCGACATCCTTCGGCGCGGTGATGCCGATGCGAACCTGGTTGCCCTTGACGCCAAGCACCGTGACGGTGATGGCATCGCCGATCATCAAGGTTTCGCCTACCCGCCTGGTCAAGATCAGCATCGCAACTCCCCTGTCGCAGCCGCCACGGAAACGTGCGGCCAGATGCATCCAATCCGCCCGATCATACGGGGCATCGTTCAGCTTGCACAAGCGACCGCCATCACGGTCGCTGCATTCAATGCGCCGCGAGGCGCTCGCCAACCCACGCCGGCACGCGATCGAGCGCGGCCACCAGCGCCGGGCCGTCGTCGCCACCGCCCTGGGCCATGTCGGGGCGGCCACCCCCTTTTCCGTTGACCTGGCGGGCCACGTCGCCCAGCAGGTCGCCGGCCTTGACCTTGCCGGTGGCGGCTCCGCTCACGCCCGCCACCAGCGCCGCCTTGCCACCGTCGGTGCCGGCCAGCACGATGACCGCATCGCCCAGTTGCTGCTTGAGCCGATCCATTGCATCGCGCAATGCCTTGGCATCGAAGCCTTCCAGGCGCGCCGCGAGCACCTTGATCCCGTCCACGTCGCGAGCCTGGCTGCCGAGATCGCTCGTCGCGCCCGAGGCCGCCTTGGCCTTGATCGCCTCCAGTTCGCGCTCCAGCTTCTTCTGGCGGTCAAGCAATGCGCGCAGCTTGTCGGCCACGTCGCCGCTGGTGCCACCCAGCAAGGCGGCGGCCTCGTCGAGGCGACGCTCTTCCTCGGCCACATGATCCAGTGCGCCCTGCCCGGTCACCGCTTCGATGCGGCGCACGCCGGCGGACACGCCACCTTCGGACACGATCTTGAACAGGCCGATGTCGCCGGTGCGGCCAACATGGGTGCCACCGCACAGTTCGGTCGAGGTCGGGCCGAAGCGCAACACGCGCACGTGCTCGCCGTACTTCTCGCCGAACAGCGCCATCGCGCCGAAGTCCAGCGCTTCCTGCATCGCCATGTGGCGCACTTCGCCCTCGTGGTTTGCGCGCACTTCGGCGTTCACCCGGCGCTCGATCTCGGCAAGCTCCACCGCAGTCATCGGCTGGAAGTGCGAGAAGTCGAAGCGCAGGCGATCCGGTGCGACCAGCGAGCCCTTCTGCTGCACGTGGGTGCCCAGCACGTCGCGCAGTGCGGCATGCAGGAGATGGGTGGCGCTGTGGTTGAGGATCGTCGCGCCGCGGCGCCCACCATCGACCGTACCCGACACCCGGTCGCCGCGCTTGAGTGCGCCGGCGGACAGCTTGCCCATGTGGCCATGGAACTGGCCGGCGAGCTTCAGGGTGTCGCTGACGACGAATCGCACGCCCTGCTCATCGAGTTCGCCGGTATCGCCGACCTGGCCACCCGATTCGGCATAGAACGGGCTTGCGTCGAGGATGACGATGGCATCGTCGCCGGCGGCGATGGACTCGACGGGACGACCGTCCTTCAACAGCGCCAGCACTTCCAGCCCGCCCGCGGTCAACGCGTCGTAGCCGAGGAACTTCGTCGGTGTCAGCTGCGCGACCAGATCCGCCGGCAACTGGGTGCCGCCACCGAACTTGCCGGCGGCACGCGCGGTTTCCTTCTGCTGGGTCATCGCGGCATCGAAGCCGGCGACGTCCACCGACATCCCACGTTCGCGGGCCATGTCCTGGGTCAGGTCGAGCGGGAAGCCGTAGGTGTCGTACAGGCGGAAGGCATCGATGCCCGGGATGGTGCCGTCGCTTCGCGCCGCCACGTCATTGAAGATGCGCATGCCCGAATCGAGCGTTTCCGCGAAGCGTTCTTCCTCGGCCTTGAGTGCACGCTCGGCGGTGGCGCGGCCCTCGCGCAGCACCGGGTAGGCATCGCCCATCAGCGCATCCAGCGTGGCCACCAACTTGTGGAAGAACGGTTCGCGCACGCCCAGCATCCAGCCGTGGCGCAACGCGCGGCGGATGATCCGGCGCAGCACGTAACCGCGGCCTTCATTCGACGGCAGCACGCCATCCACGATCAGGAAGGCGCAGGCACGGATGTGGTCGGCGATCACCCGCAGCGACTTGTTCTCGAGGTCGGCGGTCCCGGTCAGTTCGGACGCGTGCCTGATCAACGCCTGGAACAGGTCGATCTCGTAGTTGGTGTGCACGTGCTGCAGGATCGCGGCCAGGCGCTCCAGGCCCATGCCGGTGTCGACGCAAGGCGCCGGCAGCGGCACCAGGGTGCCGTCCGGCTGGCGGTCGAACTGCATGAACACGTTGTTCCAGATCTCGATGTAGCGATCCCCATCCTCGTCCGGCGAACCGGGCGGGCCACCGGCGATGTGCTCGCCATGGTCGTAGAAGATCTCGGTGCACGGACCGCAGGGACCGGTGTCGGCCATCTGCCAGAAATTGTCGGAGGCGAACGGCGCACCCTTGTTGTCGCCGATGCGCACGATGCGCTCAGGCGGCAGTCCGATGTCCTTGTTCCAGATGTCGTAGGACTCGTCGTCGTTGTGGTACACCGTGACCAGCAGGCGCTCGCCAGGCAGCCCCCAGACCTGGGTCAGCAGCTCCCAGGACCAGGCGATGGCCTCCTTCTTGAAGTAATCGCCGAACGACCAGTTCCCGAGCATCTCGAAGAAGGTGTGATGGCGCGCGGTGTAGCCCACCTGGTCGAGGTCGTTGTGCTTGCCGCCCGCGCGCAGGCAGCGCTGCACGTCGGCCGCGCGTACGTAGCTGCGCTTCTCGGCACCGAGGAACACGTCCTTGAACTGGACCATGCCCGAGTTGGTGAACATCAGGGTCGGGTCGTTGCCCGGCACCAGCGGCGCGGACGGCACGATGGTGTGGCCCTTGGAGGCGAAGAACTCGAGGAAGTCCCGGCGGATATCGGAAGTCGTTTTCATCCGGCCATTTTACAGGGGCGACGGGCCTGCAAGGCTCTAAATCGCATGTCCGTCGTCGAGGTGCCGCCAGGCCCCGGGGAACACGTTAGTCGTGGCGAGTTGCCGCCCGCACATGTTCCATCGAGAACCCCCTGCGCAGCAGCAGGTCTGCCGCCTTGCGTCGCTGCGCGATGTCCAGCAGGCCGGCATCGCCGAAACGGCGACGGACCAGGTCACGGGCCACATCGGCCCAATCGTCCTCGACACTGCCCAAGGCGGCCGAGACCGCTTCAGCACCCAAACCGTGCGTGCCGAGCTCCGCCCGGATCCAGCCAGGCCCATAGCCAACGGCAGCGCGGCTGCGTACGAGCGATCGGGCGAACCGGCTGTCGTCCTGCCAGCCGGCGGCGGCCAGCTTGTCGATGACCGCATGTGCGTCCGCGGTCTCGACGCCACGGCCAGCGAGCTTGCGCGCCAGTTCCTTGCGCGAATGCTCGCGGCGGGTCAACAGACCCAACGCCCGCTGTGTGGGTGAAGGCTCCGGGCGGCGACGGCGATTCCGCGCTGACGAGGACGTTTCACCGCCATCGCCGCCCGGCACCGTCATTCGGCGCCTGCCTCTTCGCGCGGTGCCTCTTCAGGCACGAACTTCTCGCGCAGCGCGGCTTCCAGCTTCAGTGCCGCGGCGGGATTCTCCTTGAGGTAGGTGCGGGCGTTTTCCTTGCCCTGGCCGATGCGCTCGCCGTCGTAGCTGTACCAGGCACCGGCTTTCTCGACAAGCTTGGCGTCCACGCCCATGTCGATCAGCTCACCCTCGCGACTGATGCCCTCGCCGTAGAGGATCTCGGTGATGACCTGCTTGAATGGCGGCGCCAGCTTGTTCTTGACCACCTTGATCCGGGTCTGGTTGCCGATGATCTCCTCGCCCTTCTTGATCGAGCCGATGCGGCGGATGTCCAGGCGCACCGAGGCATAGAACTTCAGCGCGTTGCCGCCGGTGGTCACTTCGTTGCTCTGGCCGGGCATCATGATCCCGATCTTCTGGCGCAGCTGGTTGATGAAGAACACCATGCAGTTGCTGCGCTTGATGTTGCCGGTCAGCTTGCGCAGCGCCTGGCTCATCAGGCGCGCCTGCAGGCCGGGGAGCTGGTCGCCCATCTCGCCCTCGATCTCGGCGCGCGGGGTCAGCGCGGCGACCGAGTCGACCACCACCATGTCCACCGCGTTGGAACGGACCAGCATGTCGGCGATCTCCAGCGCCTGCTCGCCGGTATCCGGCTGCGACAGGTAGAGCTCGTCCAGGTTGACGCCCAGCTTTTGCGCGTAGACCGGATCCAGCGCGTGCTCCGCGTCGATGAAGGCGCAGGTACCACCGGCCTTCTGGCACTCGGCGATGGTCTGCAGGGTGAGCGTGGTCTTGCCGGACGATTCCGGCCCGTAGATCTCGATCACACGACCCTTGGGCAGGCCGCCGATGCCCAGCGCGATGTCCAACATCAACGAGCCGGTACCGATGGTCTCGACCGCCTCCACCGTGCGGTCGCCCATGCGCATGACCGAGCCCTTGCCGAACTGCTTCTCGATCTGGCCCAGTGCGGCGGAAAGGGCGCGCTTCTTGTTCTCGTCCATGGTGCAGGTCCTCGGTACTGAAGGGGTGATATCGGGTCTGGGATCAGGTTAGGCGGCACCCATCGCAAAAGCTGCGACGTGGCGGGCCGTGCGATGACAGTGGCAGGCGACACGATGGGCGGCCATCAGGGAATCCCCTGCCGGCGGCTCGGGGGCTCACGCATTCGGCCGCACCAGGCCGCAGTACAGGCCCTCGATGGCGAAATCCTGGCCTGGCTGGACCTCGATCGGCGCGTAGTCGGGATTGCGCGGCAGCAGGCGAATGCGGCCCTGCGCGATCTTCAGCAACTTGACCGTGACCTCGTCGTCGATGCGGGCGATGACCACCTGCCCGTTGCGCGCCTCGGAGGTGCGATGCACACCGATCAGGTCGCCGTCGAAGATGCCTTCGTCGCGCATCGAATCACCCCGCACCTTGAGCAGGTAGTCCGGCGTGGGCGTGAAGAACGCGCGATCCATCAGCACCACCTGCTCCGAGCCGATGTCCGCCCCGATCGGCACGCCAGCGGCGACCTGTCCCAGGACGGGCAAGTGCAGGACATCATCGTTGGCGGGCAATGGCAGTTGCTGCGGGCCATCCGGCGACTGCAGCAGGCGCAGGCTGCGGGCGCGCCCCGGACTGCGTTCGACGATACCGGCGGCTTCCAGTGCCTCCAGGTGGTATTGCGCGGCGCGGACCCCCTTGAAGCCGAACGCGCGGGCGATTTCCGCCTGCGAGGGGGCGAACCCGTCGCCCTCGATCCGCTCGGCAATGAAGGCATGGATGGCGCGTTGGGTATCGGTCAGGCTCATGGTTAGTAGTAATACTACTAACGAATCGGAGCGTCAACCGTCGAGGCGAAGATTTACTCGAGGTGTTGTTCCAGGCCGGCGAGTGCGCTGGCCACGGTCTGCCGCCGGACGGCATCCCGGTCGCCATCGAAATGGAAGACCTCCGCCTTGGCGTAACCACCGCGCCGCTTCCAGGCGATCCAGACCGTGCCGACGGGCTTGTCGTCGCTGCCCCCTCCCGGCCCGGCGATCCCGGTGACCGCCACCGCGAGGGTCGCGCCGGAATGCACGAGTGCGCCGCTCACCATCTCCACCACCGTTTCGCGACTGACCGCGCCGTGCGTTTCCAGGGTTTGCGGGCGCACGCCCAGCAAGGCCTGCTTGGCCTCGTAGCTGTAAGCGGCCATGCCGCAATCGAACCAGGCGGACGAGCCGGCGACATCGGTCACTGCCTTGGCGATCCAGCCACCGGTGCAGCTTTCCGCGGTGGCCAGCCGGTGGCGCGTGGCCAGCAGTCGCTCGCCGGTGCTGCGTGCGAGGGCGTCGAGTTCGGCGTCGGTGGGTACGGTCATCGTGCACGCATCGCTGGGGATGGCCGACTTGTAGCGCACCACGTCGCAAAACGGAACGGCCCGCTTGCGCGGGCCGTCCGTGGATCGCTTCGATCGCCCGGG
>ERZ795044.1587-NODE-1587-length-20505-cov-6.348411_pt1 | contig 20505 bp, 26 predicted proteins | sample MGYA00375128_ERZ795044 | MGnify/ENA primary metagenome ERZ795044 (study PRJEB30173, sample SAMN05720213) | anaerobic digester metagenome | isolation source: active sludge of municipal wastewater-treating anaerobic digesters | place: USA | collected 2014-12-22 ... | reverse complement strand
GCTTCGAGCGCGCGCATGTTGCCAAACATCTGCTCCGCCGTGCCCTCGAACAAACGCCCGCAGCCCATTGCGAACAATGTGTCGCCGACAAAAGCGGCCTTATCTTCGGCGAAGTGAAAGGCGATATGGCCTGCCGTGTGCGCCGGGACATCAAGGACATCAGCGGTCACATCGCCCAGCCGCACAACATCGCCGCCCTTCACCTGCACATCCAATGTCGGGATACGCCCCGCTTCGGCGGCGGGGCCTGTGATCGTGCAACCGGTGGCCTGTTTTATCTCGGCATTGCCGCCGGTGTGGTCGGGATGCCAGTGGGTGTTCCAGATCTGCGAAATCTTCCAGCCGAGCTCTTCCGCCTTTTCCAGAACGGGGGGTGCAACGGCAGGGTCGACCACCATGGTCTCGCCGCTCACTGGTTCGTGGACCAGCCAGACATAATTATCGGACAAGACCGGAATGCGGACAATCTCCAGCGCCATTACCAGCTCCCGACATTGGGCATGCTGACCCAAGGCTCCGCAGGCTCCAGATGGCCTTCCTGCAGAAGTTCGATCGAGATGCCGTCCGGTGTGCGGACAAAGGCCATATGGCCATCGCGCGGCGGGCGGTTGATGGTGACACCTGCATCCATCAGCCGCTGGCAGGTCGCGTAAATATCGTCGACCCGATAGGCCAGATGCCCGAAATTCCGGCCGCCGCTATAATCTTCCGCAGGGCTGCCATCGGCGGGCGGCCAGTTGTAGGTCAGCTCGACCTCCGCAATCCCGTCCTGGCCGGGCGCGGCGAGAAAGATGAGCGTGAAGCGCCCCGCCTCGCTGTCGAAACGCCGCACTTCCTCCAGCCCGATCAGTTTGAAAAAGGCGACAGTCGCGTCGGGGTCGGTGACGCGGATCATCGTGTGCAGAAATTTCGTCGCCATAATAACTCCATTCATCTCTATTAAGGCACGGTTCATCGCCGATGTATTAGCGGACCGTGCAGCGGGTCGACGCAACAAATGGACCCTGACAGCATCCGGCGCAAGGGGCGCACAGGGCTGCGGGGCAGAATTTTCTAGGATCAGATCATGGGTGATGAAGGTGGCGATAAAGAAGGATCGGGCTGGCTGGGCAGGCTGACCGCCAATCAGGGTAAGGCATGGCTTGCAGGCACGGCGCTTTTGGCGACGGGTCTGGTGGCGGGTGGCTATCTGATGGGTGACGGGCTGGTACGAATGAAACAGTCTGACCGCGCGGTGACCGTCCGCGGGCTGGCGGAGCGCGATGTGACCGCGGACCTTGCCACATGGACGATCGCCTATTCGGCAAAGGCGGGCGATTTGCAATCGGCGCAGGCCAAAGTCGACGGCGACACAAAGGCAATCCGCAGCTTTTTCAACAGCCTCGGTTTCGATGCCGATGCCCTGCAGCCAACCGGCGCCAATGTCTCGCAATATAATGAAAACGGCATTCCCACCTATACGGTGAAGCAGCGCCTGTCGCTGCGTACCACCGACATCAAAAAGGCCGAAGCTGCCGTGAAGCGGCAGTTTGATCTGGTTAAAAGCGGCGTCGAGCTGGAGGAGGGATCGGGCATGGCCTACACCTTCACAAAGCTGAACGCGATCAAGCCGGAGATGATTGCCCAGGCCACGAAAGATGCCCGCAAATCAGCCGAACAGTTCGCAAAGGACAGCGGCACCGGCGTCGGCAGCATCAAATCGGCAACCCAGGGCTATTTCGAAGTTACCGCCCGCGATGGCGATAGCGCCGGTGGCTGGGGCGTTTCGGATTCGCCTTACAAAAAGGTCCGGGTCGTCACGACCGTCGAATATTATCTCGACTGACCATCCACAGGCGGGGTTGGGGCAGGCCCCAGCGCCGCCAACTGGGCCTTCGCACTTGCGGCTTGCCGGCTGTTGGGCGCGATGGCCAGAACCTGCTCCCATTGCTTTCGGGCACTGGCGTCGTCGCCCGCGGCAATCGCGATATTGCCCGCCTCCAGCGCGACCGCCGGGTCACGCGGGCCGAGTGCGGCGGCAGTTTTGATAAACCCCAAAGCGTCGGGCAGCTTGTTTTCCCGCCGCGCCAGGGTTGCCGAAAGGAGCCATGCGGCTGCATTTTCAGGCGCCAGGCTCCGCGCCGTCGTGAGCGCTGCTTCCGCCTCGCCATTCCGGTTTAACCCGACAAGCGCGCGGGCCCGGTCAATTTCGGTATCCGCTCTTTCGCCCGGGGTCAGCGTCGTCGCTGCCAAAGCCCTGCTCAGCGAGTCCAGCGCGACATCCAGTTCGCCCACGGCAATCGCCGCATTGCCGGCCTGCGCCCAGAAGCGGGCGGCGCGGTCGTCTTGTCTGGCTTCGGCGCCACGGGCTGCCTCGGTCAGAAGCGGGACCGCCAGATCAAATTTGAAATCCGTCGCCAGAGCATAACCATGGCACGCACGCGCCAGATAGCCGCCCCCCTTTTGTGCCCAGTCGCTCGCCTGTGTCACGGCGGAAGGCGCATCGGTCACCGCCTGTTTGAGACATTCGCTAAATTGCACCTCGTCCAGCGTCGGAAGTGGTTGGGCCGACGCAGGTGTGGCGGTTTGCAGAAGGAAAAGGGGAAGCAGAAGCATAGTCAATCCAAGAAGCCGGCGCGGCACAGATCCGCGTCAGAGTTTCGCCACCACATCAATCAGCAACGCAATATCCTGATCGCGCGACAGCCGGTGGTCTCCGTCCTTTATCAAAAGCGTCTGCACATCGGCTGAACAAAGACAGGCAGCGAGCTTCAGCGAAATCTCCCACGGAACGTCGGGGTCCTGCTGCCCATGGATAAGCCGTACGGGGCAGTGGATTGCGACACGGTCGGTCAGTTGCAGATTATCCTGACCGGATGTCCAAAAATCTTGGGTAATGACCATGGCGTCATAACCATAATCGCTGGGTCGCTCGATCCGTCCCTTGTCCAGCAAGGCGGCCTTATCGGCTGCGTCAAAATCCCAATCGGTAAAATCAGGGGCCGCCGCAATACCGACCAGCGCACGGACTTGGTCGCCAAGAGCTTGCGCCACCAAAAGCATCAGCCATCCACCCATAGACGACCCGACGAGAATTATAGGCCCGGTGACGACCGCAGCGATGACCGCGCAAACATCGTCGCGCCAGACATCAAGGGTTCCCGATTCAAATTCGCCGTCGCTTTCGCCGCAACCGGAATAGTCCAAGCGCAACATGGCCCGATTTTGCGTTTGCGCCCATGCGGCCAGCGCCTGCGCTTTGCCGCCCTGCATATCGGACATATAGCCCGGTAAAAACACGATGGTTGGGCCTTCGCCGCGAAGATGGCGATAGGCAAGACGGGTCCCGTCCGGACGATTCAGAAACTGGACAGGCGGTTCGACCAGCGTCAAATCACCCAATCAACGGTCAAGGTCTGCGCAACATCCTGCCCCTTTGCCCGGCGCTGTTCGACCATGATCGTGTTCAGCCGTTTGACGGTGTCGCTTCCGGACGTGATGCACATCCCCGGAATGATCGCGTGCACAAGTGCCTTCATCCCGCCCCAGATCATCGCGAAGCCAAAGCGGCTTGCGACGCCGAAATGCTCCAGATAATTTTCATCTACGCTTTTGGGGTGATCAATAAACAGGCGGCGAAACATGGTCGGGTCAGTCTCCTTTTGCGCGCCATAGCGCAGCGTCATTCAAAATCAAAGCCGAAGCCCGATTTCGCTTTTCGGTCTTGCGTGCACATGGTCTTCAGTTCGGTCCACTCGGTCGCGGTCAGGGCAGGCTTGTAATTCTTGCCTTTCACAATGCTCTTCTCGAACGCTTTCTTGCGCTCGCGCGATAAAGGGTGGCTCGACATATAGCCCGCAATTCCCTGGCCTTTGTCTCCACTTCGGGCGCTGCCGTCCAGTTCCGACAATCGTTCAAAAAAGGAAGCCGTGCCAACGGGCGATATTTCCGCCTTGCCCAGCGCTTTCATCGAATGTGCGTCAGCCTCGGCCTCTGAATTGCGGCTGTAACTCATCGCCAGCATATTGTTCACCAGTGCACCGCTATTTCCGTCTACGCCGCCCAGCACAACCGCAAGGCCCATTTGCCGCAGCAGCGCCTGCATGACATGCTTTTCGCGCACATGCCCGATTTCGTGCGCAAGGACACCGGCAACTTCATCGGGCGAACGGGCCTGTTTCACCAGGCCGTCAAACAATATCACCTTGCCACCGGGCAGGGCGACGGCATTGATCATATCGATCTTGGCGACCTCAACCTGAAGATCTTGCGGGTTGGAATCGAGCGAGTTGACCAGTTTTTTCAGGGCAGCGTCCCCGGCGGGCGTGCTGCAGAAACGTCCGCCAAAATCACCCACGAGCGCATCGCCCAGTTTCTTGTCCACGCTGGAGGGAATGAGCGGCGCCAGCCATTGCGGACTGAGCAGGACGACCGCAACCGCAGCAGCGCTTGCAAGCGTGAAGGCGATGGTCGCCTTGCCAAGGCCCAGCCGGTCAACCCACCCGCCATATTTGCGATGCGCAGGCAGAAGCTCCGACAATTCGCTTGGAACTGGCCCCGACAGCATAAGCCGCCAGCCGTCCACATCGGCCAGACCGTAAACGTGGACATTCTCTTTGCGGGTTACATATTCAACATCGGAAAAAGAAAAGGGACCATGTCGCCGCTCATTTTCCAGAAGGAAGAACTGGCGTCCAATGGTCTGGATTTCTACCTTGCGACGTACTGCGCTCCGTCCGTCATAATGCCAGACATTGAAAAAGGTATCCATCGGTCAGATCGCGCCGACATCAAAGGCGTCGAGCAAGCCTTCGCCATGTTTCGACACAATGGTTTTGGATTGGGTCAGTTCGTCAATATTGATATCGCCATAGGCTTCCATATGGTCGACGAAGAATTTCCAGTTGCGATAGGGCATGAAGATATAGCCGATACCCAATGTGCAGATGACGATGGCCATATTGGCGAGGAAGAAGAGTATCCAGTCCGGCGCGCGGGCGCGGAAGTCAAATTCCAGATTGTGAAGGCGCAGGCCACCCACCGCGAGACGGAAATATTTGCTGTAAAAGGCAAGGGCCGCCAACGGCAGGATGATATAGAGGCTTAAAGCAGCAATCACCACAATAACGACGCCCACAGCCATACCGGCGCCACCTACTGCGCCAAGTTGGTCACCCGACGCCGCAGCAACGATGACCATTGTGATAATGCCTGCAACCAGCAAAAACGGCACCAGATAGAAAAGAAGATACCGCTTCATAAGCGGCTTCCAGTCCGCATTGGCTTCGAAGCGGTGGGGACCAAAGCTCATCGCGTTCCAGCGTTCGTTCCACAGCGAAATCATCGACCAGGGCACCAGCAGGAAAATCGGCAACCAGCCCACAAAGCTTCTCCACATATAGGAAAGCCCGTAACGAAATCCGGGGTCATTACTGCCCCCGCGGATCCCGCGCCAATAGGTGCGGCTCAGCCGGTAACGAAGCGCGCGGAAATAGGCGACGCCGGTAAGGTAGAACAGCAGCAGAAACATGACGAGCGTGATCACGCCCGCAATCACCGTTTCCCCGCGGAAAATAAGCCCTTGGGAAATAAGCTGGATAACGATGAAGGGCAGGCCGAGCAGCAAGAATACCATGATGAAGCCGATGAACAGCTCCATACCCTTGCCGGTCCATTCCAGCCGCTCGTCAATGAAGTCGGTCTGTGCCCAAAGATATTCACGTTCGCGGGTAGTTGCCCAGAAACGGTAAATGCCCAAAGTGACGATGGACAGTAAAAGGTTGGGAAATGCAATTTTGGCAAATTCCTGCCAGCTTCCATGGAAACGGAATGCGCTGTGGCGCTGTGTCAGGTCTTCACTCATAACTATATTGCCCCCGAAAATCCGGCAAAACATGCGCGGAAGGGCTTGGACTTGTCAAGAAAAGCCATGTCAAAGGGACGACGCGCTTCGACAAAAGCGCGCCGCACCGATAATTATTGAACGGTAACCGTCACCGCCCGGCGGTTTTGGGCCCAGCTTTGCTCGTCCGAGCCAAGCGCCTGCGGACGTTCCTTGCCATAGCTGACGGTCTGTATCCGGCTGGCATCGACGCCCACGGAAATCAGATAGTTTTTCGCCGAATTTGCCCGGCGCTCGCCCAATGCAAGGTTATAATCACGCGTTCCGCGCTCGTCGGCATGGCCTTCGACCGTTATGCGCGTATTGGGATAGCGTGCGAGCCACTGTGCCTGCCGCTGCAAGGTTGCCTGATCTTCGGTATCGACATTGAACCGGTCGGTGTCGAAGAAAATGCGATCGCCAAACTGGCCGACTGTTTGCAGAAAATCTTCCTGACTTCCCGGAACAACCGCACCTGTCGTCGGCGTTGTGTCGGTTGGCTGTGTGCCATAATCCGTGCCTTCGGCCGCAGGAGGCAGAACGTCCACTTTCTTTTTGCCGCATCCCGCGACAAGCGCGGTGGAGGCCAGCAATAGTGCCGCCATCTTGACTGTGTTGCTTTTCATCAGCTTACTCCTTTTTCTCAGCCCCGCTTGATATCCAGATAGTAACGCCCTCAGGGCAAAACAGGTCCCCAGGCCGGATCTGATCCATCGACAGGGGTCGGCAACTTGCGCTCGTTCGATCCGGTCAAGTCTACCTGCCAAATGCTTGTTTTACCACTGCCTTTCGCCGTGCGGAAAAACTGGATGACGCGGCCGTTGGGCGCCCAGGTGGGGGCCTCATCCTGCCAGCTGTCGGTCAGCAGGCGTTCGCCCGAGCCATCGGGCCGCATCGTGCCGACGCGGAAATCCCCCGCGATGCGCGTGTAGGCAATCAGGTCGGCGCGCGGGCTCCATTCGGGTGTTGCATAGCGGCCTTGGCCAAAGCTGATCCGGCGCTGGTTCGTGCCGTCGGCGTTCATGACGTAGATTTGCTGGCTGCCCGAACGGTCGCTTTCAAACACGATCTGGCGGCCGTCGGGCGAAAAGCTGCCGCCGACGTCAATGCCGGGCGAACTGGTCAGCTTGACCGGCGTGCCGGTGCCCGATGCCGAAATTTTATAGATATCCGTGTTGCCCGATACCGCCATCGAATAAAGGATCGTCTGCCCGTCGGGTGACCAACGCGGCGCGAAGGTCGGGTTTCGCGATTGTGTAATCAACCGCTGCCGTCCGGCGTCGATATCATACACATAGATACGCGGATTGCCGTCGACATAGGACAGATACAGGATCGATTTGTAATTGGGCGAGAAACGCGGGGTCAGCGCGGTCGACTGGCCATTGGTGATGAAGCGGTGGTTGGCACCGTCCGAATCCATGATGGCAAGGCGCTTGACCCGTTTGCCCTTGGGACCGGTTTCGGCAATATAGGCAATGCGGCTATCGAAGAAGGGCAACTCGCCAGTCAGTTTCGAATAGATCGCATCGGCGCATTTATGCGCGGCGCGGCGCCACTCACGGGGCGGCACGTTAAAGCCAAGGCGTGTTGTTTCGTTGCCAAAGCCGACATCATAGAGATAGCAGCCCACGGTCAGATTGCCGTCGCCGCCCACGCGGACAAAGCCTTGCACGAGCTGTTCGACCGGACGTGCTTTCCAATAATCGAATTGCGGTGCGGTGACCTCCGGCAGGGTAATCGCGCGCAGGCCATTGGGCCCTTGCGTTTCAAACACGCCCGATGCGCGCAAGTCGGACGAAATCACTTCCGCAATCTGGCGACCCAGCGCGGTGCTGTTGCCCGCAGCCGTGTCGGCGGGCGCGGGTGCAACGAGGGCAGGGACGGCGATGGAGCGGGTTTTGGCCGTATCAAATTCGACCAGTTCCGGTTCGTCGGTGGCTAGAGTGGGAACTGCCGCAGGAGCCTGCGCCTGAGCAACAACGGGTATGAAGAAAAGCGCAAAAAATGCGGCTAGTTTCAGGTGCAGATTTTTGGGCATCATTGTTTTCATTCCTTTGTTGCCTTGTCCTTACCCTGTTGCACGAAGCCGGAGTGCGTGGGTCTTCCATACATCATGATATTCAGGGTCAAGCCCTTCAAAAGGAGATGCGGCACGAACCGCCTGCAAAATGCAATCCTTGAGCGGTGCCGCTTGGGGCTGGTTGCTGTCGTTGACGCCGACCTGCTTGTCAAAGCGAACCGAGGTGAGGCGACCGGATGGCTCAAGATTGAGCGTGACGAAGGTCTCGATCTTGTTGATCTCAACCCCCGAGGGCGCACAAGCGCGGACGCGGCTGCGGATCTGGCTCGCGAGCGAAACGCTGACGGACCGGCGAACCTCCGACGCTGTCTTCGCCGCCGGGGTTCCGACGGCCTTGCCCGCGCCCGGGGCTTTGCCGATGGCGTTGATGCTGTCTTCGAAACTTTTGCTCAGCCCGCCCGGCTTGGCAGGCGTTGTGCCTTTCCCGCTTTTTGCAGGGGCGGTGTTGGTCTTGGCAGGGGGCTGTTTGACGGCGACTTTCTTGGTCGCCACTTTTGCCGGCGGCGGTGTTTCGCGGGGCAAGGGTTTGGGCACAGGCTTGGCCTGCGGCTTTTCGACCGGCCGCTCGATCTGCATCGCCGGGCTTGGCGGCGGTTCTGCAGGTTCGGCCTCGGCGGGGGCGGGGGGTGCGGATTCTTCCTGGATCGCGTCCGGCGCGGTCGAGACATCGGCAATCTCGCCGACCAGCGAGACCGAGATGGCTTCAGGCTTGGTGACGGGTTCTGCGGACATCATCAGGCCAAGCGCCATCGCGCCGAGCAGCACGACATGGCCACCAACGGCAGCGCCTAATCCCAGTTTCTCCGCCCGGTCCATCGCCCTACTGCCTAGTTTTCACCAGATGAACCTGTGGTGACCAGACTGACACTGTTCAGCCCCGCACGGTTCAACTCGCCCATCACCCGCATCATCTGGCCGTAGCTGATCGTCGTGTCGCCGCGCAGCATGATCTGGCGCGGCGTGTTTTCATCTTGCGCGGCCGCAATTTCTTCCAGCCGTGCGGGCAGGTCACCCGGGCCGACTTCGGTTCCGTCGATGAAGGTCACGCCATCCTTGTCGATGGCGATTTCAATGGGTTCATCCTTCTGGTCGAGGGCATTGGCGCGGCTTTCGGGAAGCTCGACCGGCACGCCGGTGACCAGCAAGGGGGCCGTCACCATGAAGATGATGAGCAACACCAGCATGACATCGACCAGCGGCGTGACGTTGATCTCCGCCATCGGCGCGCGTCGTCCACCCCGACCCCGCCTGCGTCCACCGCCGGAGGATAGGTTCATCGCCATCAGCTGCTTTCCCGTTCCAGTTCGCGGCTCAACGTGCCGTGGAATCCGTCGGCAAAGCGACCCATGCGCGCCTCATACTGGTTCAGCCGGTGCGAAAAGCGGTTGTAGGCGATGACCGCGGGTATTGCGGCAAAAAGGCCGATTGCGGTGGCGAACAACGCCTCGGCAATGCCGGGCGCGACTACGGCGAGTGAACTGTTCTGTTCGGCGGCGATGGCCGCAAAGCTGCGCATGATGCCCCAGACCGTGCCAAACAAACCGACAAAGGGTGCAACAGAACCGGTCGTCGCCAGAAAGTTCAACCGGTTGGCGAGCTTGTCGGTTTCGGCCGCAATGGTTGCGTCCATCGCCGTTGCCAGCCGTTCGCGCGTTCCGGCGCGGTCAATATTCTTTCCATTGGTCGATCGCCGCCATTCCGCGACCCCTGCGGTAAAGACGCGCGCTACGGGCAGTTCGCTTTTGCTATGGCCGCTGTAAAAGCCGTCAATGTCGCTGCTCGCCCAGAAATCCCGTTCGAACCTTTCGGTCTGGCTGTTGATCCGCGCCATCTTCACCGTGAAGCTGATGATGATCGTCCACGCCCAAATGCTCGCAAGTGCCAGTCCGATGATCACCGCCTTGACCACCCAGTCGGCGTCCATGAAGAGTGTAATCGGGGAAAAATTTACCGCTTGCGCTGCCAAAACCAGATTCATGGGATTCCTTATACTGCTTTACGGTTCAAAATCGGCTGGAACGCGGCCACCCATTCGGCGGGTTGGCGGCGTGGCTTGCCGTCGGGAGATACGAAAGCGGCCGTGACGGTCGCCTCCACCAATATTTCACTACCGCGCGTGACTGTTTGATGAATATCGCAACTGGCGGCGCGCACCGCCTCTACCGTGCTGACAACAACTAGCGCATCGTCAAAATGTGCCGGACGGCGGTATTTGATATGCATTTCGGTCACGGCATAGGCGCCAGCGCCCTCTTCATGCACGCGCCGTTGGTCGATGCCGACGCACGCCAACATGTCCGAGCGTGCCCGTTCCATGAAGTGCAGATAGCGTGCATGATAGACTACGCCCGAAAAATCGGTGTCCTCGAAATAGACGCGGACCGCAAAATAATGCCGCGTGCCGTCAAAATGGCCTTGATAGGGTTGGGGCGGGGACATTGGTCAACGGCTTACCGCAAGGATTCACAGACCGAAAGGGGGTTTGGCCCGCAAATCCTCAACTTATCGCCTGAAAGAGTCGCTCTGCCCGCTATTTATCAAACAACCCGTCCTGCGAACCGGCAGGCGGGTTGAGGCCCAGATGCTTCCACCCCGGGGCATTGAGCGCACGGCCACGCGCGGTGCGGGCGATGAGGCCGAGTTGCAACAGATAGGGTTCCACCACATCCTCGATTGTATCGCGTGGTTCCGACAAACCGGCGGCTAGCGCCTCGACACCGACCGGACCGCCCCGGTAAATATCGGCAATCATGTGCAGATACCGCCGATCCATGGCATCCAGTCCCAGCGCATCGACCTCCAGCCGGTTGAGCGCGGCGTCCGCAATTTTTGCGGTGACCACCGGTTCGCCCGCAACATTGGCGAAGTCGCGCACACGGCGCAGCAAACGACCTGCGATACGGGGCGTCCCGCGCGCGCGCTTGGCAATTTCATTCGCGCCGTCGGGCGCAATGCCCAGATCGAGCAAGCGGGCAGCGCGGGTCACAACCAGTTCCAGTTCGGCATGGGTGTAGAAATTCAGCCGCACCGGAATGCCGAAACGGTCGCGCAACGGCGTCGTGAGCAGTCCCTGCCGCGTTGTCGCCCCGACCAGCGTGAAGGCGGGCAAATCGATCCGCACCGACCGCGCCGATGGCCCTTCGCCGATCATGATATCAAGCGCACGGTCCTCCATGGCAGGATAGAGAATTTCCTCGACCACCGGACTTAGCCGGTGGATTTCGTCGATGAACAAGACATCGCCATCTTCCAAATTGGTCAGCAGCGCCGCCAGATCGCCTGATTTTGCAATGACCGGACCTGACGTCGCGCGGAACCCGACACCCATTTCCTTGGCCACAATTTGCGCCAATGTGGTCTTGCCCAAACCCGGTGGCCCGAAAAACAGGACATGGTCCAGCGGCTGCCCGCGACCTTTCGCTGCCTCGATAAAGACCCGCAAATTATCCCGTGCCGCCGCTTGCCCCACAAATTCGGCGAGCGTCTTGGGCCGCAGCGCGGCATCGACATCTTCGGGGCGCTTGTCTGGCGTGGTGAGGCGGTCTTCGGTCACTGCTTCGCTTTCTTTAACGCCCGCTTCACATCCATGGCATGATGGATAATCCGGATAATAACTACCACATCATCCTGCACATGATAAATAATGCGATGTTGCCGGTGTGTTATCTTTCGGATGCCTTTCCCCAGATCGGGTTCCGGCAGTCCAGCCTTCGGATGACGACGCAGCAGATCGAACAATTCGTTAAAGCCAGTAAAATAGCGATCAGCTACATCGGCGCTGAATTGCTCTATGCTGTATTTACGAATTACCACAAAATCTGCCCGAGCCGCAGAGCTTAATTTTACCCTAGTCACCACGAGCCGGATGCTCGGCCATAATTTCGCGCAGAACATCCTCGGGCTCTTTGTCTATAACACCCGATGCCAACCCTTCGGCAACCAATCCGCGTAGCCACGCAGCGTCGTCCATGGCTGCTTCCTGGTCGCGTCGGACCAGATCGCGCAAATAGTCGCTTGCGCTGCTGTAGCGGCCTTCCAAAACCCTCGAATCCACCCAGTCTTTGAGCGCGGGCGGAATGGATAAATTGAGCTGGGCCATCGTCTGAATATACAAATCCGCATAATTTTGTCGAGAAATTTCTCAATATTGTATCAATCACGGTTTCGAAGCTTTCTTCAACGCCAGCCGGACCAGCGCATCCAAACTCGCATCCGCACCCAATTCCTCGACCGCCAAGGCCACGGCGGCCCCCGCCTCGCCGGGTTTGAAGCCAAGATTGGCAAGCGCCGACAGGGCATCGCCCGCATGGCCACCGCTGGCCGTTCCGCCGGACATCAATTTTGCCCCGCCGCCAATTCCCGCAAGCGCGCCGACCTTATCCTTCAATTCATTGACAATCCGGCTGGCGAGTTTCGGCCCGACGCCATTGGCGCGCGCGACCATCGCGGCGTCGCCGCTGCCAATCGCAAGCGCGAGATCCTGTGGTTCGATGGCGGACAATATCGCAAGCCCCACCTTGCCGCCCACACCCTGCACCCCTGTCAAAAGGCGGAACCAGTCGCGCTCTTCGCGCGTGGCAAAGCCGATGAGACGCATGTCGTTTTCGCTGACCTGCATTTCGGTGAATACGGTGGCGAAATCGTCGGCCTTGCCAAGCGCCGCCAATGTCCGCGCGCTTGCCTGCACCAGATAGCCGACGCCATTTACGTCGATGACCAGATGGTCCACGCCCGTTTCGTCAATCCGGCCATATAGCTTTGCGATCATGTCCGCCCCTTCATATCTGACGGTTAGCGCGGCGTAGACTCGAGGGCAAGAAAAAGAGAACAAGATGCGAACTTTGCTTGGACTTCCCTTCTGCACTGAAGGAAGCTATCGGAAGAATACAGGCTGGGGGGCTTATGCGCAGGATATACAGAACGGGACTTTTAATCGCGGCGTTGGTTATGGCGCAGCAGGGCCAGGCCCAAACACCCAATCCGGAAGAGGCCAAGCCTTGCAACGAGGCTGAGGTCATGATGATGATCGGACCCAACAGCAAAGCGACCGATTTGCTACTCGCCTGCGCTCAAGTGCCCGACCAGACTCCATTCAAGATCGCAAAGTCGCGGTTTCGCAGGTTCCAGCTTCTGCAAGCCATGCAGCAAAATGCGTTGGCCGAAGCGGAACTCGTTGCCCTGACCACGCCCCCGCTTTCAGAAAAGGATGTGTTTACCGGCACAGCCAGCGGCAATATCCTGTTTGGTGGAAAACGGTCCATTGGCGCGACCCAAATAGCCTTGCTGGGCGCGCGTGCGAGTTATCGGGTGTTTGAAAAGGATCTTGCTGCTGGGGTTCCGTTGGCGGACAAGGCGATTGCCCTTGCGGGACATGATCCTGCCTTTGTCTTCGATGTTGCGGCCGCCTATGCGGCCAAGGCCAAGGCCGCTTATCTGCAGCAAAATACGACGGAGATCGTCGCGAACAGCGTGCGCGCCTATTTGCGCGGTGTAGAAGATCCGTGGATCAGCGATATCATCAAGCAGTTGCCGGCCGACACCCAAGCAGCCCTGCAATCGCAGCGAACTGCTTTGCGCAATGGCGCAGGGTCCTATGCCTTTGCAATAAGCCCGCAAGCGCAAACGTCGGACAAGATCGAAACGGCCAAGCGCGTGGTCGCCGAAGGAATTGTGGCCTTGAAGGCATTAGAGGATTTCGAGCAAAACCAGCTCGGGTTACGGTAGTTTTAACCCCGCATATGATGGGCGTGGGTAATCGCCACGGCCAGGGCATCGGCGGCATCCGGTCCGGCGAGTTTGAGGCCCGGCAGCAGGATGCGCAGCATCGCCTGGATTTGTTCCTTGTCGGCCTTGCCTGTGCCAACGACCGACTTCTTCACCAGCCGCGCGGCATATTCGGTAACAATGACCCGCGCCTTTGCGGCCCCGAGCAGAACGACCCCGCGCGCCTGACCCAGCTTTAAGGTGGATTGCGGGTTCTTGTTCACGAACACTTCTTCGACCGCGACGGCATCGGGACGGAAGCTGTCGATCACGGCATTCAGCTTGGCATCAAGCAGCAACAGGCGGTTTGCCAGCGGCAATTTGGCGTCCGTTTCAATCTCGCCATTGTCGATGTGGGAAAGGCGGTTGCCTTCCTTGCGAATGACGCCCCAGCCGGTTGTACCAAGGCCAGGGTCAAGTCCGAGGATGATCATACCCGAAATCCGTTCGTGTCGCGCGAAGTCGAGACAGCGATCGGTCGTGCGCGACATAGCGGCATCTCGACTGGGCTCGATGCGAACGGCACTGGGTGCTTAGCCAAGCTTCGCCATGACCTCGTCGGACATGTCGTAATTGCCCCAGACCGTCTGAACATCATCATCGTCTTCCAGCGCGTCGATCATCTTCAACAGGGTCGCGGCATTGGCTTCGTCAACTTCCACGAGGATTTGCGGTTTCCAGGCAAGCTTCGCGCTCTCGGCTTCGCCAAGGGTCGCCTCGAGTGCCTTCGACACTTCGTGCAGGCTGTCCATCGCGGTCCAGATGCTGTGTTCGTCTTCGCCCGATTCCACATCTTCGGCGCCCGCCTCAAGCGCGGCCTCGAACACATGGTCGGCATCGCCGGCACTTGCGGGATAGGTGATCAGGCCCATACGGTCGAACCCGTGGCTCACCGCACCTGACGCACCCAGATTGCCGCCATTCTTGCTGAATGCCGTGCGCACATTCGTCGCCGTACGGTTGCGGTTGTCGGTCAGCGCCTCGACGATGACAGCAACGCCGCCCGGACCATAGCCTTCGTAGCGCACCTCTTCATAATCTTCGCCGCCGGCGGCATTCGCCTTGTCAATCGCGCGCTGGATATTGTCCTTGGGCATCGACTGCGCCTTGGCCGCGTTGACCGCCAGCCGAAGGCGTGGGTTCATATCGGGATCGGGCATCCCCATCTTGGCCGCAACGGTGATTTCGCGGCTCAGCTTGGAAAATTGGGCCGAACGTTTCTTATCCTGCGCGCCTTTGCGGTGTTGGATATTTTTGAATTTACTATGGCCTGCCATGGCTCTTTTCTTTGAAGCTAAAGTGAACTGAAGGCGCGCCCTTACATCAGGGACGGGGTCGAGGGCAAGCGGGCCACTTAACCCAGCTTCACCGCTGTGCCCGATGCGGTGACCATCAGCATCGATCCTTCCTTGCCCAGCACCTCATAATCCAGGTCGATGCCGATGACGGCGTTCGCGCCCAGGTTGCGGGCTTCGTCGGCCAGTTCGGCAAGCGCGGTCTGGCGGGCGTCGCGCAGGGAGTTTTCATAAGCGCCCGAGCGGCCGCCGACGATGTCGCGGATACCGGCGAACAAATCCTTGAAGATATTGGCGCCGACAATGACTTCGCCCGTTACAACGCCAAGATATTCGCGGACGGGTTGGCCTTCGATGGTGGAGGTGGTGGTCATCAGCATAAGGAATCTCCTTTTTGGGGGGTGACCCTTTATGCCAGACCCAGCGCCGACTTGTAAGTGTCGAGAACGGCTTCCATCTCCTGCCGGTCATCGTTGCTCATTTTACGCAGGCGGACAATCTGGCGCATGATTTTGGGATCATAGCCCTGGCTTTTCGCTTCGCTGTAGACATCGCGAATATCGTCGGCGATGCCCTTTTTCTCTTCTTCCAGCCGCTCGATACGCTCGATAAAAAGACGCAATTGATCGGCGGCGACATTGCCATCGGACATGATATTCTCCTGTTAGTTGGGTGGGCGCCGATGGTTGTCGGCGGCCCGAATCAGATTGGCACCCGCTTAATGCGACGCTGCATTCTTCGCTATGCTTTCCTGCATGCGTTGCAGCTTTTCCGGTGTCGCCTCGCTTTGGTAGCGGGTCTTCCATTCGGCGGCCGGCATGCCGTGGATCAGTTCGCGTGCCTCGTCCTTGGTCAGGGTGCTATCGGCTTCCATCACCCAATCGGCCAAACAGTTGCGGCAGAAACCGGCGAGACCCATCAGGTCGATATTTTCGGCGTCGTGCCGGTGCTGCAAATGTGAGACGAGACGGCGAAATGCAGCGGCTGCGGCGTGGTCGGTCAGTTCTTTCATCGGTGAATACCTATTCTTGTCACGGGAAGGCCTTTCGCCTTGATTCCCATGTGCTATAGCCGCTTACGAAACGATTTCCAGTAACGGAGCGGATGCTTGACTCACTATACGAAACCACGCGCCCGCAAGGTGCGTATTCTCGCCACGCTTGGCCCGGCCAGCGATACGCCCGAGATGATCGAACAGTTGTTTCTTGCCGGTGCCGACGCCTTTCGTATTAACATGAGCCATGGCGAGCAAGCCGACAAGGCGAAGCTGATCGAGCATATCCGCGGGCTTGAGAAGAAATATGCGCGGCCGACCACGATCCTTGTCGATTTGCAGGGTCCAAAATTGCGCATCGACAAATTTGCCGGCGGCAAGGTCGAATTGAAAACCGGCGCGAAGTTCATATTGGACGCCGATACGAAGCCGGGTGATGCGAGTCGCGTCTATCTGCCGCATCCCGAAATCTTTGCCGCGCTGGAACCACAGACCCGGCTGTTGCTGGATGATGGCAAGATGGTGCTGCGCGTGCTGAACGTCAGTCCGCAGCGGATTGAAACCCAGGTTGAGGTTGGCGGCATGCTGTCCGACCGCAAGGGGCTGAATGTCCCCGATGTGGTGGTGCCTGTGGCCGCGTTGACCGAGAAGGACAGGTCGGACCTGGCCTTTGCCGTCTCGCAACATGTCGACTGGATCGCGATGTCCTTTGTGCAGCGCCCCGAAGATGTGGCCGAAGGCAAGAAGCTGATCGGCGGGAAGGCGTCGTTGCTGGCGAAGATTGAAAAGCCGGCGGCGATCGGGCGACTCGAGGAGATTTTGGAGCTGGCCGATGCGGTGATGGTGGCGCGCGGTGATCTGGGCGTCGAACTGCCGCCCGAACAGGTGCCGCCTTTGCAGAAACGGATTGTCAGCACCGCACGGCGGATGGGCAAGCCGGTGGTTGTCGCCACGCAGATGCTGGAGTCGATGATCACCTCGCCCTCACCCACACGCGCTGAAGTGTCGGACGTGGCTACGGCGATTTATGACGGGGCGGATGCGATCATGCTGTCGGCCGAGACCGCTGCAGGGGCCTGGCCGATTGAGGCGGTGTCGATCATGGACCGGATCGCGATGCAGGTCGAAAGCGACCCTGATTACCACGCCCGCGTCCAGTTCACCAAGATCAGCGCCGATGCGACCACCGCCGATGCCCTCGCGGCGTCTGCGGCGCAGATTGTGCAGACCATTGATACGAGCGCGATCATCTGCTTCACCTCGTCCGGATCGACCGCGCGGCGGATTGCGCGGGAACGGCCGATGGTGCCGGTGCTCGTCCTGACATCGCATATCGCGACCGCGCGCAGGCTGGGTCTTCTCTGGGGCGCGCATAGCGTGCGGACCAAGGACATTGGCAGCTTCGAAGAAATGGTCGCCAAGGGCCGCCGCATGGCGCTGCGCCACCATCTGGGGACGGCAGGCGCGCGGATCATCATCATGGCGGGCGTTCCCTTTGGTACGCCGGGCTCGACCAATGTGCTGCACATCGTCCGCCTGACCGGGGACGAGCTAAAGGGTCACTAAAAGGCCTAAGCCGGGATGAGCAGGCTGCTGTCCCCATAGCTGTAGAAGCGGTAGTCGTTGGCGATGGCATGCGCATAAGCCGCCTGCATCGTCTCGCGCCCCATCAGCGCGCTGACCAGCATGAACAGGGTCGATTTCGGCAGGTGGAAATTTGTCATCAGGCCCTGGATCGCCTTGAAGCGGTAGCCAGGCGTAATGAAAATGTCGGTATCGCCCGAAAAGGGATTGATGGTGCCATCCTTATCCGCCGCACTTTCGATCAGCCGGAGCGACGTCGTCCCCACCGCAATCAACCGCCCGCCCTTTTCGCGCACGCTGTTGAGGCGATAGGCCGTGTCGACGTCGATCTGCCCCCATTCATGGTGCATCCGGTGCTCGGTCGTATCCTCGGCCTTCACCGGCAGAAAGGTGCCCGCCCCGACATGCAGCGTCAGCGTCGCTGTCTCAACCCCCGCTGCCTCGATCCCCGCCATCAACTCGGGCGTAAAATGAAGCGATGCCGTGGGCGCCGCCACTGCGCCGTCCTTTTCGGCGAACATGGTCTGGTAATCCTGCGCATCGCGTTCATCGGTTGGACGCTTGCCCGCAATATAGGGAGGCAACGGCATGGTGCCCGCGCGTTCGAGCAACAGTTCGACCGGCTCGTCGCCTTCGAAATAGAGCGTGAAACTCCCGTCCTCATGCCGCTCCTCGGCGACAGCCACGACATCGCGCCCGAAATCGACACTTTCCCCGACCCGCAGGCGTTTGGCGTTGCGGATAAAGGCCTGCCACCGGCGCAGATCGATACGTTTGTGCAAGGTAGCCCCGATTTTGGCGTCGCCCCTTGTGCCCTCCAACTGTGCCGGAATGACGCGTGTGTCGTTGAAAATCAGGCAGTCGCCTTTGCGAAGCAGGTCGGGCAAGTCGCGTACGACATGGTCGGACAGGCCCTGCTGTCCGTGGATATGCAGCAGCCGCGCGGAATCGCGCGGTGCGACCGGTCGAAGAGCGATCCGCTCGGCGGGTAAATCAAAATCAAACAGGTCAACACGCATTGCAGGCAAGCCAGATAATCAGGATCCCGGTATCGGATCAACCATGATCTGGGGTGCCGCCGGCAATTTGGGCGGAACATTGTCGGCAGCGATTGATGCCTGCAACACCGTGCTCGGTGTCGCTGGCGGTTCGCCACGTTCAATCGCGTCTACAAACTGCATTCCGGACATGACCCGTCCGAAGACCGTATATTTATTGTCCAGACTGAAGCGTGGCTGGAAGCAGATGAAGAACTGGCTGTTGGCCGAATCGGGTTCGGTGGCCCTTGCCATCGACACCGTGCCGCGCAAATGGGGCATTTTGTTGAATTCGGCCTTCAAATCGGGAAGCGGCGAGCCGCCCTGGCCTGTGCCCGTCGGGTCGCCTGTTTGCGCCATGAATCCGTCAATCACCCGGTGGAAGACGACACCATTGTAAAAGCCCTGACGCGCGAGGGTCTTGATCCGGTCCACATGCGCAGGCGCAATTTCGGGATAAAGCTGGATTGTAACCCGGCCACCCGTCGATAGATCAAGGTGAAGGATGTTTTCGGGCAGGGCAGATGCCGGTGGAACTGGAACCGCAGGGATTGCTGCTGGCGCTTCCTGTGCCCAAAGCTTGCCGGGTACCAATAAGGTAAAAGCAAGGAAAAGCGCGGTTAAAGCACGGGCAATCGAGGGACATGCAGGCATAAAGATATGATCACTCCACTATGAGGTTGAGCCGCTATTAACGAAACCCGCTGTCGCTGTCATGAATGAAATGCATTTCAAACGCTTCCTCCGCCGCAAAGCACGCTTCGGCAAACTGTTGCATAAATGTTACATGGGCCGATATTTCATGCTGCACCCCAGCAATTTCTTTGCGTGAAAAGTGGATTTAGGTCAAAGCGGGGCCAATCTGGAAGCATTCCGCTCGCCTTGTCGTGTACCCGACGCGCGCAAAAAGAGCAGAAATTCCGGAGCATTAACAAGTTTTGCAGGCGCGTCCGAGGCGTCTGCGTGACCCAAATAGCTTATGGAGGGCTATACCGTGAAAACTACACGTATACATAAATTGAAATATGCCGCAGCGCCGCTTGCGATCGGTCTGGCGTTGATCTCGACGCCGTCATTCGCGCAAGATGCAGCTGACGAAGAAGAGCCAGCCGGTGAAATCGTTGTTACCGGTTCGCTGATTCAGAACCCCAACCTCGTCCAGTCGACTCCGGTCAACGCAACGACCGCAGACGAAATCGATCTTCTGCAGTCGAACGTTGCTGAAGAAGTCCTGCGCGAGCTGCCTGGCGTCGTCCCCAGCATCGGTTCGGCCGTGAACAACGGTAACGGCGGTGCATCTTATGTCGACCTTCGTGGTCTGGGTTCGATCCGTAACATCGTTCTGATTGATGGTCAGCGCATTGCACCTTCGGGTCTTGCTGGCCGCGTTGACTTGAACAACATTCCCCTCGCTCTGGTTGAGCGCGTAGACGCCCTGACCGGTGCGGCTGTGACCACTTACGGTGCAGACGCTATCACCGGCGTTGTCAACTTTGTGACACGTAAAGATTTTGCAGGCGTTGAAATTGCTGCTGCAACCCAGCTCACCGAAAAGGGCGATGGTCATACGGTACGTATCGATGCCACCATTGGTGGAAATTTCGATGATGGCCGTGGTAACGCAGTTCTGTCGGTTGGTTATCAGCAGGCTGATCCAATCTATCAAGGCGCACGTGACTTCTCCAACGTCCAGATCAGCAGCTACTCAGGTGGTGCTGCTGGTTCCGGTACGTCGGTACCGTCGCGTTTCGCGGGAACTCGCCCACTTGTCGGTGGCGTCCCCAATACGACGCCGGAATCGGTCCTTGTCGGTTTTGGTGCTCCTACTGCAGCATTCCCGCTAGATCGGAAGAGCACACGTCTGAACTCCAGTCACGAGGACTTATCTC
>ERZ795044.1585-NODE-1585-length-20526-cov-13.233794_pt1 | contig 20526 bp, 23 predicted proteins | sample MGYA00375128_ERZ795044 | MGnify/ENA primary metagenome ERZ795044 (study PRJEB30173, sample SAMN05720213) | anaerobic digester metagenome | isolation source: active sludge of municipal wastewater-treating anaerobic digesters | place: USA | collected 2014-12-22 ... | reverse complement strand
TTGTAATCCGTTTCCTATCGACGCTCGTTTTATAGTTATAAAATCAAAACAAACGACCTTAAATATTTCTGAATACCACGTATTGATTCCGTCTGTTACTTTTAAATAATGATACCCAGCAGGCAAATCAGTTGTTAAGTCAATATTCCCTCTGTATGTTATATAGTCTCTGCTCCCGGCTGTCGTTATTAATAAGTCAGTACTCGGAATATCTGCTGTTATATTACCTACTAATGTTTCGTCAAAGCAATATAATGATATAACTATGCTTGCTATCGAACTAAAATGTTTCTTCCGATAAATCTGAAAAGGGAGCAACCTATTATGGCTACATATCAAAGGAGCAGTACATAAATCATCATACATATATTTATTCTTATGATTCTGAAATGAAACAGAACTATAAAAAGGCAATATGTTATATGTGTAATTGTTAATCATAATGCAATTATAAGTATTATTATTCCGTTTAATTAAATTTTAAATTAATATATAAGCGTTAATTTTATCATGTTAGTTTTTAAATTTAAATCGGTACTTTCAATCTCCCCATCACCCATATTCGTTGTAATCAAAGCATCTTCATTTATATATTCATCATCGCAAAAAGGAAATTGAATATCTATTTGTTTTTTTATTTTCTTCGTTGAAAAAAATTCTGTATATTCTTTATTTAAATATCCATACTTTAAATTCCTATCGTATCTGTGGTATTTGTACATTAAATTAGCCAATGAAAGATGACCATTATTTGTAATTTCCTTACTCAACAAACCCTCTTCGTTTAATACTTCAAATTCTCCGTTCTCATTAATTCTGCACGCAAACATTACAAATCCACTCTCTGCTATTGCAGATGGCTCTAACTTAATGAAATCAATATCAGTAGTCATATTTGATATATCATAATTTATTATACTTCTTGCGTCATCCTCTAACTTTACACCATTATTATAATAAACTAAATCTTCCCCAATGAAATCAATATGCTTTGCCTCTGCGAATTTCCACCGCTCCCGTACTGCTATATTGTTTTTATCATATTCATATTTATTCGTTCCAATTATATATTTTCCGTTTGATAATGTTTTTAAATTTATTCCTTTTGTCTTTTTAAAAAAAGATATATGTTCAATTCTAAACGTATCTTCTTCAATCCACCAATAACAATTAAACATATTCCTTAACCATGTTTCAATATCTTTAAACGTATAATATTCCGTCAATGCTGGCTCTGTTGCTTCATATCTTTTTATATCGTGTTTTGATGAAACCAATAAATTATTCAAAGGATTTAAACTTTCTCCGGTTACATAATTTTGTGTATTAAATATAAAATCTGACTTAACTTTTAAATTACATCCCGATACTATGTTTTCAATCATTGATACAAAAGACCTATTTTGTTTATAAAGTTGATTCCCAAAATTAACATTCCACCGCCAAAACCTAATAGGCAAAGGATATTTAGTTGTTACTCCGTTTTGATTAATAGTTATGTCTTGCGTTCCGTTTACTCCCTCAATAGGTTTTTCTTTTCCTAAATCTGTAATAAAATCTATATTATAAAACCGATGTGCTGGCAACCCTGCTAATGTAGTAGCTTCTAATAACTCCCAGCCAAACTCATCGGGGTATGTTATTGCTCCATTCTTATCAATAGTAACCATTATACGCCTTGCCCATTTGCTTAACACATTAAATGTTTTTGTCGCTCTATCTACTAACTTCCACTGCCAATAATAACAAGCATATCCCTTAGCAATTAAATGCGAATATTTCTTTTTTGTATCTTTTGGTGAATAATTCCAATCAGGGTTGCCACCGATAACATTAGGAATAAAATTATATCCGGCAATTACAGACCCACCAGCAAAGATACCGCTACAATTATTTAATGTTTCATTTATTACAAGCGTTTCTCTATTCTGTTTTGGGTTAGCACAATAACATTCATATATTTCATCAATATCACAAAGGTTATATTTCTGTTCGATATTATCCAATATACACGAATATTTATCCCAAACTTCTATATTATTTATTTCACAAGTACATCTGTCATCATCGAATTTACAAGTCAAAGCATTAAAAAACCCTTTCCAAAAATCATTGCCTCTCCTTGTTATTTTAAAAACAAATTGGCGTATTGGGAATTGCAGTGATTTTACTTCTATTCCTTTTAATAAAGTATAATCTGAAATTTTATCATTATTAATCAATATAGGACTTCCGTTCAATTTTCTTCTGAAAAATATCCGGTCTTGCTCTCTCGAAGATGTAATACTTAATGAATCAGTATTTATAGGAAATACTTCGGTATATTTAAAATTTAATCCTCTTTCTCCTTCTCCAATATAGTATTTATATTCGTTATTGTTAGGCTTCATATATTTTTCTTTTTATGTTTCCGATTTTTTCAATATAATAGCCTTTACCTTGTATTATCTCTTTACTCTGCGATTTTAGTATATCTCTAATCTCTTTTATTTCTTTAATCTCATTAATGCTTACATTCATTGCAGATGCTAATCTTTCTTTTTCTTTTATATCATTTGTCATATTGTGGTCTATTGATATTCCGTTTAGTTTAGCCAACTCTCTTAATGCTTCAAAACTATTATCTTTATTAATGTTGTTTAAAACACTATCATATTTTTTTGATGAAATTTTATTTATAAACCATTCGTCTTTTTCTGCTTCCACCAATGTACCTCCTTGACTATGTGGACGACCTCCTAATTTACCACCCTCCGCAAATGTAGGCGGAGGAGCACTCATAACGACTGCTGTCTGCATAGCTGATGAAGCAAGTAATAAAGCTAATTGAACACCCGCCATTGTTGAGAATAATGCTGTTAATGGATTTGATGCTAATACTGCTCCTATTCCCTCAATCTTCGATGCTTGTACTGCTGTATTAATAATTATTTCGGAAATACTCACCGCCTTATTACGTTTATATTTTTTCATCTCTAACTCAAAATCAGCTTTGTCTTTAGCCTCTTTCATACGTTTTAATTCGGCATCGTATTTCTCTTGTGTAATCTTACCGCTGTCTAATCTCTTTTTTAATAGTTCTTCCTCACGACTATATTTCTTATCTAAATCTGATTGCTCTTTATTTAATTGCCTTTCACTGAAATTCTCTAACATCTTAAAAGAGGCTTCAAATGTTTCTTGTAAAAATTCTAATTTTAATTCCTTTATTTTTTCAGCATTTTTTTCTTCTATATCTTTTTCTTTATCTGCTTTTGATTTTGTAAGATTTAAAAATAATACTTCATATTCTTCCTGTGATATTATTTTAGCGGTATATAAATCTCTAATATATTGCAGTTCTATTTTTAAAAGTTCTTTTTTTTGTTCTTTTATTTCTTCCTCTGTTCCTGCAAATTGATATTCTATTAACGCTTTCTCTAATTCATACGATTGTTTATATTTTTCTTCTAATGCTTTTAAATCGGCTTTTGTTTGTTCTTCATCTTTTTTCGTTGCTTCTTCTACCGCATCTTCACTAATTTTTGTTAGATTTTTTTCATGTATTTTTTTAGCGTTTTCTAATGCTTCATATAATTGTATTTTATCTTTAATATTTGTTTTTAGTGTTGCTAATTCTTTTACGTATCTTAAATATTCAACCATCTGTTGTTTTTTAACTCCAGCCTCTTGCAAATCGATACGTTGTTGTAATAGCGTATATTCAGCATCGATAACAGACTTCTTATAAATCTCTGCATTTATTTTAGCTTCTTCTTTTCTTTTTATTTCTGCTTTAATTAGTTTGGCTTCCGATTTTGTCGCACTCTCCAAAAGGTCTGTCAATCTTTCTACGCTTAATGAAGCATAATCTATTGTAGTTGCTTTTGTTTCTTTTGCATTGATTAAATCATATAAAGATTGATATTTTCCTTTCGCTATTCCTACTTTTTTTGAAAATTCTTCTGTTTCTTTTGATGAAGTAATTTTTTTACCATTTAAATAAATATCATTTAGTTCTCTTTCTAATTCTTTCCATTCTGCAAATGCACTCGGTAGCATTTTTTTTGCTTCTTCTTTTAAATTAACACCTTTTGCTTTTAATGTTTTTATATATGAATTTGCAAGATTTTTTGCAATACTAACACCAGCCTCAGTTCCACTTTTAACAGCATCATCCTTTGTTTGAAATAACAGTGTATATAATATATTTCCGCTCTCCTTTACTAATTCTTGCCATTTAATTTTTAACTTATCCAATGATGTAGCTGATTTCTCTGCCATCCCTTTATATTTTTCAGCTAACAAATCTACTGCGTCACCATTCTCAAGTTGGCTATCTGTTAAGGTTTTTAAACGCTCATCATACTTGCCAAGCCTTCCGATAGTACCCTCAAAGGTTTGGTCTAAATACTTTGTCGCAGTCAATACGTCTGTTCCCAATACAACCGATAAATCCAAAGCTGTTTTAGTCAATTTCTTTATCTGTTTTTCTGTTCTCCCTTGTACTGCTAAAAATGATTGAGCGCTTAAAATTGTTTCATCATCAATGGCTGTCTTATCCCGTAACTCTTCTGATTGCTTCTTTAATGTTTCAAACATAGCACCACGTTCTCCTAATGCCGCTTTTAATTTCATTTCATTTTTCAACTGCATATTATAAGCGTTCAACGCCTCTTTTGCGAAGTTGATAACTGCATAAACTGAAAATGCTGCTGCTATTTTTTTCCCTAATCCTTCAAAAATACTTTGTCCTTTTGTCGCCTCTGCATTGATATTTTTCATTGCCGGCAACCCTTTTTTATTATACTCTTCTAATTCTTTTTTACCCTCTGCAATCTTTCTATTGTATTTCTCAATCTCTTTTATATCTGTTGCTTTCTTTTTAGCAATATCCCATTCTTTTATTGCTTCTTCAATATCCTCTATTAATCCATTTGTACGCTTTAATTCCTTATTAGTAGAAGTAATATTATTCCCATTAAATCCCTTGCTTATCGTTGCCCCAACTTCTTTTGCAGACGTAGAAATGTTCTCAATATCTTTTTTAACAAGATTTAATTTATCTAAAAGTTCTTGTATTTCCGCTTTAATCGGTATGTTTATTTCTGCCATTTTCTATGTCTGATTTTAGTTTTTTCTCATAATTAATTAATAACAAAAAAAACTCGTGAACATCTAATTTATTAATTTCTAAATAACTAATCCCGCACGATTTTGAAAGTGTTAATTTTAAATCGCTCCAAAATAACTCACTTTCAATATTTATTTGTCTGAATGTTTTGTATTCTCCTTGCTCTGCATTTCCTCCAAAGTATTTAGGGAAGTCTCGTGTAAGGCGTCCACAAAGCCCCCGACCAAGTTGGAGGCTAAGGAAAAAAAATCCATTGCATCAAAACCCTCCTTCGTCCAGTCTTTTATTTTTTCATTAAACAACGCCTCATCTACTTTTGTAATGTCCTCGTCCTCCCTATTAATAAATAAAGCGGATATATGCAAGGCTGTATCTAATCTGTTTTCTAATTTATGCGAAATACCCTCTTTAATATTTATAATAATATTCCATGCTTCAATCCCCTTTCCTTTATTAGCCAAATCAATAGAAAGATTTATGTTTTTTAATATCGTTTCAAAATCTTTTCCGAAACCTAAACGTGGTTGTAACTTTTCAAACTCTTGCCACCTTGCTAATGTTAGTGAACCATCCCATGTATATTTTATTCCGTTAGCAATAAAACTTTTTTCTTTGAAATCTAATTTTTTAATCTCTCTCATTTTGATTTATTTTAATATAAAACTTCATTAATAAACTTGTCAAAAATATTGTTGTTGTTGTAAAAAATATATGATGTAATAAATTATAATTTTCATAATCTAAATAAATAAATAACCAAAATGCTATTTGTCCGGCATTACATTTAGGGCATCCGATTAAAGGAAGATACAACCAATTATATTTGTCCTCTAATTTTGATTTTAACCACAAATAAAGCCTCTCTGTTATCATTGAATCCTCTGTTAGTATCCAACACCATACAAGGCTAAAAATTGATATAAATGGAATATAAATAAATGTTAACATACTGCTGGACTTATTAAAATAGGGTCAATACAATTTATTCCTACATAAAACGATATTTCATAATTCAAAGCAAAATAATCAAACGGATAAATTAAATATTGTTTCTCTTCTTCATTATAAGTGTATTTGCTGAATATAGATACGTTCTTTGTTTCTTCTCCGGTTAATTGAATCCTTATAAATGAATAAGGGAGAACATTACTTAAACTAGATGGCATGGCTTGTATTACTAACAACTTTAAAATATCTGCATTAATAAAAGTATCATTAATCTTTTTTAAATTTGCCCAGCATACTAATCTTACATCAGCCACACATTCAATAATATTTCCATTGATAGGACTTATTTTTATTCCATTATTTTCAAAATAAATAATACTTCTTTTATTTGAGTTCGGTACCAAATCAATATAATCCGAAGCATTACACGTTGTTTTATTTTCGTTATAATAAGCCGGGAATTTCTTAACAATAATCTTATTATCTTTAATAGGTTTATTCTGTGAAATAGTCGTTGCAATACCTCCAACCACTTCACTAAAATTCAATGCTTCTAAATAAGGAATAATATTTTTCACTATCGTATTTATCATGCCAAATATTTTTTTAATAAATTCATTATTGATATTTCAAATTGTTCTATTTCTATATCAATCTCATCATCTTTTGCTTCAATGATATTATCTACACCTGCATATTTTGAGTTCCCCTCTGCAATATCTTTTGATAACTCTTTTTTAAAACCTATCTCGTAATTTTTGTTATTCTTATAAACACCAAATTCTTTCATTAAGTCGCCCGAAAATGTTAAATCTCTAAACCCTTGATTTTTCCCTTTTTTAGTTTTATAAGCATCATATTTGACTGTGTATTTCTTAAACGCTCCGTCCTTACCTTCCCCTCTTAACTGTATCCTTTCACGTATCTGACTTGACAAACTTACTCCAAAAGCCAAAACGAAATCAGGGACTTTCTCTTCTAATTCCCTTACACAATTTTCTATATTTTTAGCGTATTCCTCTGCTGTCATATATTATGCAAATATGCCTCGTTTAGTCATCTGAATAAAATCCACACACTCAAAACAATCTGTTGCCTTTATATCAATCTGTTTCATTATTACATCAATATATTCCTTGTATTTAGTTTGATAAAATCCGATTAATCCGTTTGCTGTTTCTACATTTATCATTGTTTCCCGATTTAATTTACTGCTCATAATTAAGTCAGTCAATAGATATTCTCCAGCCTTATAACGAACTAAAAACGCCAATGTAATTGCCATTACATTATTATCAAAATCCAAACTATCATTACAGATAACCTCTTGCAGTTTACAACCAAATTCAACCTCGAATAATAATCCATTCATATAACCACCAGCTGTTGTTGAACTACTATCAAAACTTACTAAATCGTCTCCAGACCAACCGCCTACCATGATAAAATTTGCCCATCCTTTTTTCTTATTTGTCTGCGACCAAAAATAAGGCTTACACGTATTAAATGTATAATTAAATCCACTACATGAAGAACAATCAATATCAATGTTTTTCGGCTTCATGTTTGCATCGTATTGATAAACAAAATAATATTCCACGTTATCCACAAAACTATTATGTGCAGGTAGATTTATTTCGCTTAATAAAATATTTTCTTTTACCTTATTAGCCTCTGTTTGTAATTGCAACGTATGTAGTAATTCATTACAATTATTATAAATATAAAGAGTTACTACTCCAGTTGAATTAAAGGCGGTATGTATTTTTTTTATCTTTAAATTCCCTGAAACAATATCTGCACAATACCACCGACAACCTAAATAATTTTGCGTTGTTGTTAAATCTTGCGTGAATTTCTTTCTTCCTATTGCTCCAATATATGGTTGCCTTTTTACTCTGTGTTTTTTTGTTAGTTCTCCGGTTATATCATTGATAACGCCTAATATAGCATTATTCCTTGCTTTATCCATGATAGTCCAAATGTTATCAGAATCCTCGCATCCCTCTAATGTTTTTAAACTTGATAATTCCAACCCTTGTAACTCATCTAAATATAAATCAGATTTACTTTCATTATATAAATTATTTTCGTAGCATTCGCACGTTGTTCGTGAAAGTCCGATAATATTTTCAAAACATGTTAGCGTAATATCTTGCTGGCTCATCTTATTATTATTTTAATAATCAAATTTAATTCTATTTCTTACGTATAAATAAATTTAAAATTATAAAAAAAGCCTCTTTTTTAAGGAGGCTCTTTATTCTCAATTCACCTAATTATTGACCTTGACAAACTCCGCAATTTAATGCTAATATACCTGTATTTGTTTCTGTACATCCTGTTGGATTAACAAAAATATCTGCTTTTAATCTTACGCTTACATCATATTTAGTAAGGTTGTTAGTAGAGCATGAAGGTTTCATTGCAACATCATATTTTAAAGGTAGTATGTCTCCAAATTTAGATGGTTGGCTAAATTTAATAACACCATCTTGATTAATAGTAGGAGTTCCTTCTGCATGATAAACCTTGTTTGCCCATGCCAAAGAACCTGTTTCAATCAAATAGTCTGTTAAGATATTTCCATTAACAGCAACCGGATTAATTAAATCAAAGTCAATCATCATTCCTTGAAACATTGCTTGAGCACCTTTTCCATTGTCATTTCCAGCATTGAAATTAGCGGCTAAAAATGCTTGATATAATAAACCATCATCTAATAATATCGGGTTATTAAATTGATTTAATTGGCTCATCATCATTAAATAAGGCATTAAGTTTGCTGTCCATGCGTTTGCAGGAATATAAGTATCCCCAGCACAATAGTAAGCGCCGGTTGTATAAGCATCACTTCCTACATTTGCATTTAAAATAGAAATGAAATATTTAGCGAAATCTTCAAGTAATTCTACATCTGCTTTTAACATTAATTTAGCCATTACTTCGGCGAAATCAAAATCGTTATTGGTAAAATCAGCTTCATCAATAGTGAAAGGTCTCATTTTATCATAAGTTAACGAATATTTTTTGATGTTAGTGCTTGCTTTGTCTCCACCGAATGAACACGATGTAAATGATTCAACGCCACTTGAACAAACATTTATCCATTCTAATTCTACGTCATAATCTTTTTCTCTTGCGTTAAGTGGTGCAAATGTTGCTGTCGTTGCCTTTGCTAATGTTTTTAAAGCGTTGGCACGTGGTTGGAATTGCAATTTAACTCGGCTGTCTAAAAGATTTTCAGCCATCTTTACTCTCAAAGCATTTAAAACGCTTTCAGAAAATACTCCTTGTGTTGTACTCATTTGTTTGTCTCCTTTTTTTTTAAATTAATAATTGAAATATGTTTTTATTCATCAACTATTAAAGTAAGTTGCAACCTTTCATCCGAGTACTTCCGGCTAAAATCTTTTAATCTATTTCTGTGAATTAAAATTATCATAATTCATTTTTAATTCTTTTATTTTTTCGTTATCGTTTCCTAACGCCATTAAACTCTGCCCAAATTCACGCTCGGATTTAGGGTACATATTTACTCCGCCTGATTGCTGTGGCTGTCTTGCGTTATTATTATTATTCCCTACAGAGCCTTTTGGTTCTTGTGCTTGTAATTCAAACGTATTGGTTATTTTATCTTTAATAAAATCGTCAAAAGAAACCGGATAACCATTTGTATTTTCTAATCTTTTGCCATCTTTTAATATTACAATATTATTTTCATTTACCTCATAGTCTAACTCTTCTAATTCTTTAAAGAATAAGTTTTTTTGTCTCTCTGCTTTGGTTATATCTTTTGGCAATATAGGCTTTAAAATATTAAAATACTCGTTCGCCTTTGATTTAACTAAATTTATTTTATTCCCTCTTTCAATCTGTGTTTTAAATTGTTCAAACTGCTGACGTTCGGTTAGTACCGCTGTTTCTTTCTCTTGTTTCCATTTCTTCTCATAGTCTAAAAATACGGGATGTTTTTTAACATCTTCGTCCGTTAATTTCGAGGGTTTTGCTGTTGCGTTTTGTTCGTATTTTTGTTTTATTAAACTTATAAACTCCTCGCCTTGCACGTCTGTATCAATACCTAAACTCTCTTTAATCTTTTTCTCGTAATCTGTTAAAACTTCTTTCTGTGCCTTTTTATAGCCATTATCGAACATCTTTGTTTGTTCGTCTTTAAATCTTTTAACCTTATTCGCATCTAAATCAATAAGGTTTTGTAGTGCTGATTCTTTTATTTCATCCCCATCAAATAATAATGGAGCAAGTTCATCTTCCGTTTTGTTGTATGCTTTTGTTAGGAAGCCAAATAATAGTTCTTTACTCATTTTTTTTCTTTTTAGTTGTTTTATATTTTTTGAAATTAATAATTTCTTGCGGATTAATTATAATTTTTTCGCTGTCTTCAATGATGCGATTACTTATGTCTTTTGTGCTTACAACGGAATATTTATAACGTAAATTAGCATTAGCCACAATATTTGCCCACTGCTCTTGCGTTACCTCGTATTCCTTTTTTGTTGCCTTATTTTTAATTATCATAACTAATTAGATTTTTTTCTTCCTCTTTTACTCTGTTTAGAAATAATCTGTTTTACTTCTTCCGGCACATCAATTACTTTTTCTTCTTCCAATTTTGACAAACTTTTTATTTCAGCAACTTTTTTATTTTTAAAATTTATAATTTCTTCGGGAGTCTCTGTAAATAAAGGTGTTTCGTTATTATCTAAAATAACCCATCCATGCCCTTTCACATTCGATACCATGTTATCCCATTTGATTTTTGAAAAGGTCTTTATAATTTCTCCTTTTCTTGCTCTAATTGTTTCCATTTTTTTTTATTGTAAAAATAATATATTGTTAATTTTTTAAATTAATTTAAAATTAATTAATATAGTGTGAATAACTTTTTTTACTTTTTTTTGACTTTGTATTATTATTTTACTTATCTTTGTTGCAAATCTGATATAGTTCATATAAACCAACATAATGAAAAAGAAATTAATTAATTATAATATTGTTGTAAGATGCCCAAATGTTGGTGGGAATCAGACTTCTTATAACATGCTTTCAACCTTGCATATATATACCCAGCTTCTTTGTAGTGGCTGGGTTTTTTATTGATAGCTAATTACTACCTTGTTTGCCAAGACATAATTAAAACCGGAGCGACTTGCATTTTTCAAATGTTTGGAACGAGTAAATAAAAAAAATAAAGAAAGAATATTTATTTTTCTGGGGGGTCTTTTTCTTCTTTCTTTATTTCTTTGTTCTGGGGACTTGTTTCTTTCTTTCTTTCTTCTTTTAAAGCTGTAAACTAATTAATATACATATTAAAACTTAAATTGAAAAATTTATAAAACAAAAGTTGGATGATGTATTAAATAACCGCTAACAAATTAATAAATTAAATGATAAACTTAAATTGAAAATGAAAGCAGAAATAATACAAGCGCAGAGGGAAATTATACAGGGGTATTACAATAGGATTGTGATGCAGCAACCCGACCTTGAAACCATAATACAATGGCTCGAAGATGATTTGCAAACGATACGAATGGATGGCATTGTATTAGATGCAGAAAACATAATTAACGCACCGAAAGACCCACACGAAGCATCAAAAGTAAAATGCGATGTGTGTAATTATGGTTGGGTTGCGGTTAGACCATTAGGATTAACAAAATTGGAATGTCCACAGTGCGGTGGCTTATGCTCATTTGAAAACGAAATGTAGCTATTGGCTATAACGTTTGGTAGACGCAATACAAATATAGTTATTGCGTAAATGCAAATCTTAAGATTTAATATAATTAGTCAGATTTATCCTTTTTTAAAAACTTAGCCTTCATTGTTTGGTAATTAACAATAGCACATTCACTTGGATAGTCATCTTCCGTAAGGTCAAAACATTCTTTGAATGATTCTATTAATGTTTTTGTTTGAATTGCTGGTAAGAATTTCTGAACTCCGTAAACAAATGAAAACATAGCTATATCTTCAGTTTGCGACTTATAGAATGCTCGCATATCACATTTAAATGGTTTTTCTTTTGGCATGATTAATCATATTTTAGTTTAATATTAAAGCGTGAATTTATTTTTTTAAAATTAGAATATCCGTGAAAAGTTAATATTTTATCATCATTAAACCGATTAAATCTTTTATAATGTGCCTCTATTTTATTTATTTTTTCCTCATCAGTAAAAGTACATGAATGTTTTAATTTTTCCCTTATATCCTTCCTAACATAGGTAAAATGGTGCATCTGCAATTCGTTACGTTCGTATAGTTTATATTTCCCTACTGTATATTTGCGTGTGCCATCAACAATAACCGGAAATTGTTTATCCTCAAATTTATCAATATCATTTATTTTGTAAATAAAAGGGACGTAATATGTTTCGGGAGGGTCAACAATAATAGTATCATACTTGTAATATGAAAGCATTTGGCATGCAGTCATATCGTAGTCATTTAAATAAATATCATCTTTTGCTTTCTTAAATTCATCAGCCACATATATCTCATCCACATCCATTGTAGCGAAGTGAGTGCATTTATTTTCCTTACATTTTTGTAATCCTAAATTCCTTTGTAGTGTTTCGTTTTCTTTTGCGTGTTTGTTTTTATCAGGAATATACTCAATAATTTCGTTAACAAGTTTTTTTGTTTTTAACTCAATTAAATCATCTAAAAAATCGCTTTTAGGCTTATCTCCTCTGTGTGAAGTCAAAGAATATACAACGCAAATATAATCTACTTCTTTTTTAATACATTTAATTGAATGTTCTAACAATTCTATTCCTGTAAAAAGGTTATATGCAACGCCTAATTTATTCATTTTTTATCTTATTATAAATTAAACTTTGTTTTTTTGTATAATTGTATTTTGTTGCTTCGTCTAATAAATTCAGCGTTCTACTCGTATCGTAATGAAAGACTACCGATGAATAAATTAAAGCATGTTTAATACCAGCTTGTTTTAATTGGTCAGCATAAACTACCTCCGATTGCCAAAAATTAACACATTCCGAAAATTCTCCTATCGTATTCATAACAGACCTATCAGCTACAATACACCATCCTAACATCTCCTTGCGTACTTCATATCCGTATTTAATCTTTTCTCCCGTATTCTTTAAAATAACAGGGTTAAAAGGACTTGCAGAAAGAACATTGTTTTGTTTCATTTCTTTAATAATTTCAGTCGCCCAATTATAGGAAAAATTCACGTCATTATTACAAAAACAAACATACTTACTTTTAGTGAATGAATATCCATAATTCATTACTTTATTATAATTAAACTCAAAATCGTAATGTAGCGTTGTTACACCGCTGTAATTAACTTTCTTTTGTTGTTCTAATATAAATATATTAAATTTTATTTTATCGTCAGAATGCTTTAAATTAGATATAAATTGAAGTGTCATTTTTTTCAACTCATCATTCATCGTATTGCAAGGAACGACAACATCTATTTCTTTTATTTCTTCAAAAATAGGCTTATATGTTTTGCTCAAACTTCTGTATAATTCAATACTTTTAATATCTGTATTCGCCTCTAACCATAGCATACCGCTGTCATCTATAATATCTTTTTCATGTGCATTTTGGTATATAGTTCCATGATTATTTCCTCCACACATTCCAATATTATGCTTTATTCCAATACATAATACTTTATTATATGTAATCGCTTTCACATTTTTAACAGTAGTCCATAGTCTATAGTCTGTCCACGGGTCATTATCAGGGAACGTCCATTTTGTATCTAATATTTCTTTTGATACCAACGTATTCATCATTGATGAACGTCCATTATGATGTATATTAAAATACTTTTGGTCGTTTATATTATAATAATACGAATTATTAAAACCAAACATAGTAGGCTTACCATGATGCACCCACAACTTAACCATTATTTCAATATAATTATGTTTGTAATAGTCGTCATCCTCCCAGCAAATAATACAGTCGCATTTCTCTATATTTATAAGATTATTAAACCCCCTCCTATATCTCTGTGTTATATCTTTCTCTGTGCTTTCTGCTTTGTAATCGACTAACAACACAATATCCGGCTGTAACGTCTGCCTTTGTATCTGCCATTTAGCATGTTCTAAAAACTGCTTACGTTCTTCACTCCTTGTAGGAATAATAACACCTATTTTAATATCATTATACATATAATACTCCGATGCCTCCCCAAGTTTTAATTTCTTTATCTAACTCATCATATCTGTAATTTTCTTTTATCTCATTCCAAAACTTATCTACATAACAACCTTGCCGGTGGTGTTCTTCTGTGTCCCATATATCATGGAAACAAATGATACCGCCTTTATTGATTAAATCTGAATATAATTCAAAATCTTTTTTAACTCCATCGTATGTATGGTCGCCATCAATGAAGATTACATCAAACTTTCCACTTATATCATTACGTACTTCATGGCTGTTTCCAGTTATATAGGTTACATTGTCAAATCTTTCAGTGCTTCTATGATTAAGGTCTATTGATACTACCTTTTTACAGATACTTGCGAAAGCGTATGTACAACCATTAGAGTACGCCCCTATTTCCAATACTGAATTATATTTATTATCAATAATTATCTGCATTAACTCCGTAAACTCTTTTTGTTTCTGCTGTATTCCACGCACCATACAAGCATTATATATTTTTTCTAAATCCATTAGTTTAAATTTATTATTATTATTTGTGTTATATCATCTGTTTGAAAAATAAACATCTCTTGAAACTTGTTAGTATCAAATTTAACCATATTTATATCATATCCCGTAAAATCTAAATCCATTTATTTTGGTTTTATAGGTTTTATAGGTTTTGGTTTCTGAACTATAATTTTTGGTCTTGTACATCCGCACATTATATATCGTATTTACGAGGGATATGGCATACATAATATCCCGCTGTTGTTAATTCTTTATAATCATTACTTAAACTTTTAAGCTGTTGTATAAATCTGTAATCCTCCGTATAGTCTGACTTTGCCCATTTTATATTTAATTTTCTTTTATGAATTATATTACTCGTTCCGCACTTACCTAACTTAATGTCGCAGTAACTTTTTTTAAATTCATTGCCTTGTAATTTTATGTCGTGAACAAAATACCAATCATTATTTGTAATCTCTTTGCTTAAATTAAATAAATAATCTTTAGAATAATAATCATCAATATCTAAATAAATAATATAATCTCCCGTTGCTTTCTGTATACCAAAATTCCTTACACCTGACCATATCTTTTGTTTAGGAACTAAATATAATACTATTTCTTTGTTTTTATCTATCGTTTTAAAATATTTTTTCAACAAGTTAATAGTTTTGTCGCATCCGTCGGCTATTATTATTAACTCCCAATTCTTATACGTCTGATGCAATACGCTCTCTATTGCTCTAATCAGTTTATCCTCTTTATCTGTTGCCGAGTTAGGATAGTCGCCCAAATAAGACGGCATTATAATACTAAACTTTGTCATTTAATATGCTTTCGTATTCTTTATATTTTTCAGGAAATCTTTTTTTTACTACTAAATTACTTACCCATGCTGGAGAGTGCCTGCAATTATAACCACCCATGTTTATTAAAGGGTTATATCCTTTGTTTTTGCCTTGCCATTCTTTATCCCTCCATTTCTCTGCATCCAACCGATGAAAACATTTGCCTATTTTCTCCTCACAAAACGACCTTGTCTTATCTATTTTACCCGGCAAATAAATAAAAAATTCCATTCCTAATTTTTGAGCAAATAAATCATCTTGCGCCCTCGACACAGAAAAAAAAGCATCGTGAGTTTCCATCTTCCAATAACGCAACATAGCACCATCTACGTCTTTTGACCCCTCTATTAAATCTAAAAAGCCATTTTGAAATTCTTTTAGTGTTATGTTTTCAGATAATCCTTTCGCTACGTAATCTTTTAATTCTTCTTTAAATTTAGGTGCTGTTGCTAATCTATCGAGGTAACTCCCTTTTATTAACTGCCCATCTTTTGAAATTCCTATCCGGTTTGAAATAGTGTTTAGCTTGCCTTCAATTTTTTGAAATGTTAATGCTTTATTTCCGAACTTCTTAAAATAATCCTCTGAATAAACAACCATATCCAGCATATTTAAACCTACATTTTTAAATATGTTTTTTGAATATCTTTTTGCGAACATCTCAAAGATAGTATCCACCTCGTCAATAAGTCGTAGATTTTTGTTTGTAAAAACTATTTTCCCATTTTCAATATCAAATTTATTTAAATATTTCTTAAATACAAGTGCTGTCAATTCCTTTTGTATTGACTCCATTTCTTTATACGAAGTTTTAAGAGATTTGTCAATGTATTTTGTTCTCTTATTAAATAAATCTTCTATTTCTTTATCTATCGAAGCCATCTGTTATTCCTCGTCTCCTGTTATATTTAAATCTAATTCAGGCGTTGATGCTTCTAATTCATTCATTAACATATCTACTTTCGCATCTATTAAGACTTTTTGTTTCTCAAAACTTAATTCATAGAAATTTTCATTTTCATTTTCTAAAGTATCAAATATATTTCCAAAATTAGAATATAAAACCTTTACTCTTTTAGGTATTAAATTACCGCTCATTAGTGCAATCGTTTCCGCTTCCCCTTTACCACTGAATGGGTTAAATTTATCTCTCGTTTGATAGCGTATTAATTCACTCGGTTTCTCGTCAAACATAACTAACATTAAATCGTATTGGATGGCTCGTATAATGCTTTCGTTCGCACCTGATAATCTTGCAAAGTTTAATTCTGCGATTAGTTCTGATTTTGTTTTAAATTTAAAATCTTTCTCAACTGTTGCTGTTACAATTAAATTTTCATAACTATCAATAATCTTTGATATTGTTTCAATGCAGAACTTCCACGTATCTGCGAAATTAACAGCATAAGGATATAATGTATCGTAAATGCTTTCCATTCCTATATTTAATCCGGTTGCTGTCTGACTTATCTCTGACCGTGTATATGTATCCGAATTGTATATTGCCTCTTTGCAATTTTTAATTAACTCACTTAATTTTTCATTTGTAAATCTTATCCCATCAATAGGCGGATAAATATAAGCTATTAATGAAGATAATTCTATCATTTCCTCCTTGCTATCTGGGAAAGCAAACTCTAAAACATCCATTCCAGTTGTATGTACTTTCTGTCTTCCTGTACCTCCACACACTCCGCACGTGCTATTATCGGGCAAATATCCCTTGTTACAACCTTCAGCATTACATCTGTTTGTATAGATAAGTTTCTGTGGAAAATTATGAAGTGTTAATGTTATATCTAATTCAGAATTTATATTAATTATTTTATTCAGATAAGGCTCGGCATCCCACCAAAATGGAACGAATGTTCTTCCGTATGTAACACCATCATATTTGTACCCAAAACGCTTTGCTTGTACCCATCCTATATTATGTGCAATAGGTATTTCAATAGAATACAAACGACCTAATAAACGAATATACGTAATATTATCAATCACTTTTGTATCTAAATCATTCGTAATGCTTCCTAATATCTTTTCGTTAATTTGTGCTTTTAAAATTATATTTTGGTTAGGAGTATAAATACTATAATCAAATAAGTTTTTATATGTTTTGCTTTCTACCTCTGTAATTAAATAATTCAATATTCCATTGATATATTCGTAGTCAATAGCTTGCTTGCTGTTTACGATAAAAGGATAAGGCTCGGCAAGTAGTGTACCATCGGTTGAATTAAATTCAATGATAATCCATGCGTTTGGGTCGCTTCTATCGTAGTATCGTTGATTAGTTTTTATAAATTCATAAACACTTTTGTTTCCATAGAATTTATTTTCAGTTTCAATTAAATTATTTTCTTTGTTAGTATCCGTATTAACATAGTCGCAGTAGATAGCAGAAGACCTTGATACTTTATTTAAAATAAAATCGCACGTATTAATAACTGCTGGAACGATATGCGAAGTAATAATACACCGCTGTTTAAATAATTCTTCATCTTCCCTTGACCTAATTCTATGCAAATAAGTATCTAACCCTTGACCGGTTGTATAAGCAAATGCTTTATTAAAAACACCAACAACATGATTATAATCCTTGTGCCTCTGCTTTGTCTGAACTGTATTTATTAAAGTAGTTTGAATATCTGAAATAACGTCCTGAGATAGCGCAGTTTTTATATAGTTTTCAGCCATGATTTTTTTTTGTAAATATAATTTAAATTAAATTCGTTTTAATAATTTTATATTAACTTTTATCTGTTAAAATATCCTTTAAATGCTTCGCAAAGGAAATAACGCAAACAATCTAAATGGTGGCCATATTTTTCGTAAGTTTGTTTTGTTAGCTTATCAGTGAACTTCTCTTTTAGCATTCCGCCAGTAGCGTCTTCTTTTATGTTTTCAATATCGGAAATCAAATGTTTGCAGTTAGGACTTATAAATATATCTATCGGCATATTTCCACTGAAAATCTTATTTAAAAATATACGTGTTTTATTTACGTTCGGGTTTGATAAAGGAACTCTCATTGATGAATTATGCAACTGCTCACGTAAGTCTTGCTGAATAATATCGTAATCATTCCTATTATTCCTTGTATCTCGCTTTCTACCGCTAACATCTCCGTAAATATAAAGGCTCTGTTTTATATTTTCTTTTATCTCTCTGCATAATATCGGCGTCTTGTTGTTCGGGTTAGCAAGGGCAAATTCTTTAAATACATTGATAACATATCTATCTTCTTGTTTAGTTATCTGCGAACAAATGCAACTCAAATAAGGAACTACGTTTTGGTCGAATGATATATGTACAGGAACTTCATTTAATACCTCCATACTCCTTACATGCTTTGAATAATTAAATGATGTTATGAACTCACCCCCTGTCTTTATTCTACCCCACTTGCCCAAAACATAGATACGATACATATTCTCATCCCCTGCTATCCGTTCCTGTAACACTTTTAAATATTCATTGTCAAGGAAGTCATTATGCTCGTAGTTGCTCCAATGAATAAAACAATTATCTACTGTATTTTCAAAAAACACTTTATGAAGCCAATGTGTTTCATCTATGGGGTTGAATGTTATTATAATCTGCTTGTAATGTAGTGTCTCCCCTCTTAACCTTAAATCTAACTGGTCTAAATCCCCTTGCTCTAACTCTGTTGCTTCCTCTAACCACATACCTGTAACGGCGTGAATAGACTTAAGTTTTTCCACATCGTCTAATCCTGTCGTTATTATCTCGTTTCCGTTTGTGAATTTAAAAGATTTATCGGTCAGGTTTATAGAACAATAATTCATTAAATCATTCTGTAATAATATTTCGTGAATTATTTTAAATACAGATTCTTTTATAGTCCTTGCAACTTTACGGACTAATAGAAACCGATGACCTTTTTCCGTTAAACATCTTTGAATTATTTTTTGAGCAGAAGTATAAGATTTACCACTACCTGCACCACCATACATGATTAGATACCTTGACTTTTTTTCAAAGCAGTCCGAAAAATGTGCTGAATATTCAATATTTTTATTCAATTTTCTTTTGGGCTGGAATGAAATTTATTGTTAATGATTCACCATCCCTCCCAGTTACCTCTGTAGCCTGTTTTGGCTTCCCATGTATCCTATCATTTATCATTTCCGCACCTTGAACCCTGCGAAATTCTTTTGCATCGCCCGTTAATAACAAACTACCGTATGCCTGTAGCGGAGCTGGTAATTTTTCATCTTTTATAAACTCTTTCAAGTCTTTTACTGGCAAACATTCAATATACTCCATCAACGACAACACCTCTCCTTTTGGTGGTCGCTTCCCATATGTTTTTTCAATGTAATCGGTTAAGGATGTTAAAATCTTTTTGTTTTTTCCTGACCGATTGATATTCTGCGGATTTTTTTGAAACCCATTTGTGTTATCTTTACCGCTTAATAGTCTCTTTCCCATTCGTTTGCTTTTCGTTTGCTTTTAAGTTGTTAATTAAAGTTTTTCTTCTTATCGGAGTGTTATACGCAAGCCTAAGATAGACGAACCAAATAACATATTAATTCTTTGATTTGAATATCATTTAAAATGACTTCATTTCCATCAATATCAATCCCAACACCTAATTGTTTTCTTGCTCCTAAGTCCTTTTGATTGTGAATAGGTCTTACTTTAATTTCCTTTCCAGTAATTCTGTTTTTAAATTTCTTCCAACTTGCCATTTTTATTTGTTTTGTGAGAAAGACCAGCGGATAACAGCGGTTTTACAATAGCCGCCTGACAAATCTCGGTTAATAATTAAATTTTTCCTTTGACGGCCATCGCAAAGCCGCAAAACGTTACGATAATTTCTTTTATCTTGTTTCATTTTTTAAAAAGGTAAGTCATCTGATTCGTACGGGGTACTTGTTTGTTTTGTTGAATTGCCATTTTCCGACT
>ERZ795044.1582-NODE-1582-length-20543-cov-5.492239_pt1 | contig 20543 bp, 17 predicted proteins | sample MGYA00375128_ERZ795044 | MGnify/ENA primary metagenome ERZ795044 (study PRJEB30173, sample SAMN05720213) | anaerobic digester metagenome | isolation source: active sludge of municipal wastewater-treating anaerobic digesters | place: USA | collected 2014-12-22 ... | reverse complement strand
CCTAGGGCCGCCAGGGGAAGCAGGACGACGGCTCCGTGAACGACCAACGGATGGACCGGCAGGCCGGCGATCGTGTCGAACGGGCCCGATTCGGTTGACAGTGCAACGGTCAGCATGTGTGTCAACGTACCTTCACCTTCTGTGAGCGCACAGCCTGCTTTGGTCGCAGTGGCACCTACCCATATGTCCAATTTCATGGGCGCGGACGACCGCCTGGCTCTCGTCAAACGAGGGCGGCCCTGGCAGGCTGAGGGGCATGAAGAGCACCATGCAGACGACGCCACTGCTCATCTCCTCGATGCTGAGCTACGGCTCCACGGTCCACGCCAACGCCAAGGTCATCACGTGGACGGGGGAGGGTTCTCGCACCACGACATTCGCCGAGGTCGGCACCAAGTCGGCGCAGCTCGCGCACGCCCTGCGAGGCTTGGGCATCACCGGCGACCAGCGGGTGGCGACGTTCATGTGGAACAACGCCGAGCACCTGATCGCCTATCTCGCGGTCCCCTCGATGGGCGCTGTCCTGCATGCGCTCAACATTCGCCTCTTCCCGCCGCAGATCATTTATGTCGCGACGCATGCCGACAACAAAGTGGTCATCGTCGACAACACGCTGGCCAAACCGTTCAGCGGGCTGCTCCCCCACCTCAAGACCCTCCGTCACGTCATCGTCAACGGTCCAGTCGACGCCGAGACCTGGGCGGCACTGCAGGCCCCCGAGCACATCGAGGGCGTGCACGACTTCAACGCCCTCATCGCCGACCAGCCCACCAGCTTCGACTGGCCCGAAGACATCGATGAGAACGATGCGTCCTCGATGTGTTACACCTCCGGAACGACCGGAAACCCCAAGGGCGTCGCCTATTCGCACCGCTGCAACTACCTCCACGCCACGGCTGTGCAGAACGGGCTCTCGATCCGCCAGGGCGACCACCTGCTCGTCGTCGTCCCGCTCTTCCACGCCAATGCGTGGGGGTTCCCCTACCTCGCGATGATCTCCGGCGCGACGCTGGTCATGCCCGACCGGTTCCTGCAGGCCGAGCCGCTGGCGAAGATGATCGAGGCCGAAAAGGTCACCGGTGGCGCAGGCGTCCCAACGATCTGGAACGACCTGCTGCAGTATCTCGACAAGAACCCCGTCGACGTCTCGTCGTGCTCGATGCTCATGGTCGGCGGATCCGCCGCCCCGCCGGCGCTCATTCGCTCGTTCAAGGACAAGCACAACATCGACATCGTCCACGGCTGGGGCATGACCGAGATGTCGCCCGTCGGCTCGCTGGCGGTTCCGCCCGTCGAGGTCGAGGTCGGCTCCGAGGCCTACTGGCGCTACCGCAATGCCCAAGGGCGCCTGCTGCCCGGCGTCGAAGGCCGCCTGCTCGGGCCGGACGACGAGGTGCAGCCGTGGGACGGCGAGAGTGTCGGCGAGCTCGAGGTCCGCGGTCCGTGGATCACCGGCTCCTATTACGCCAATGGCAGCGAGTCGCCGGCCGAACAGGCCGACATGGAGTCGAAGTTCCATGACGGCTGGCTGCGCACCGGCGACGTCGGCACCCTGACCGCCGACGGCTTCCTCGTCCTCACCGACCGCGCGAAGGACGTCATCAAGTCCGGCGGCGAGTGGATCTCCTCCGTCGACCTAGAGAACGCCCTCATGGGCCACCCCGATGTCCGCGAGGCGTCCGTCGTCGGTGTCCCCGATGAGAAGTGGGGTGAGCGTCCGCTGGCCAGCGTCGTGCTCGCCGAGGGCAGCACGACGACCGTGTCCGACCTGCGCGAGTGGCTCGGCGACAAGATCCCGCGCTGGCAGGTGCCCGAGCGCTGGGCCGTCATCGACGAGGTGCCCAAGACGAGCGTCGGCAAGTTCGACAAGAAGGTCTTGCGCGCTCGTTACGCCGAAGGCGGAATGGAGGTCACCACCCTGGGCTGATTGCCTCAGGCCTTCCCGGTATGCCGGGTGCTCACTTCGGCCCTCTGCGCACCGGGCCGTCTGCTCGCCAGCCCGCTTGTCCACCTCCCAGGGGGGCTATTCAAACGACGTACTTCAGGTACGCACTGCGTACCTGAAGTACGGGGAAATCTCAGCCCCCCTGGCCCCTCCCCACCGCCGGTGTCGGCACTGGCTCAGCTGGTGATGTCCTTGCCCGACAGCCGGGCCCAGGCAGCGGCGAGGAAGACGACGGCATAACCGAGCGCGACCCAGAGCCCGCGGCCGGCACCGTCGAGCGAGACTGGATCGCGCAGCAGGTCTCCGAAGGACATCCATTCGTGGACGATCAACCACGGGTGCAGCCACGCCACCTGCGGGACACCATCGAGGACCCACGAGAGGATGACGACGATCATCACCGTGATCGTCGCGGCCATCGGCTGCTCGGTGAGCGTCGACACGAACAGCCCCAGCGCCGCCAACGACGCGAGGCAGGCCGTGAGATAGAGGACGACCAGCCCGAGTCGACCGAGAGCCGGGACGAACTCCAGTTGGCTGCCCGAGAGGGTCGTCAGCGGCCCGACCCCGAACAGCGCCGCGCCCACGAGCACCCCGGTGACCGCCACGAGAGTGACCCCCCAAAGCGCGCCGAAAACGAGCGAGGCGTACTTGACGAACAGCAACCGGGTGCGCGTGACGGGCACGGTGAGCAGATAGCGCAATGTCCCCTGGTTGGCCTCGCCCGCGATGGCGTCACCGCACAACATCGCCACCGCAAGCGGCAGGAACATTGCGATCTCCGCGGTCAACGCCGTGAGCGCGACGAACAGTCCGTTGGAGGTGATGCTCGACAGGAAGTCCGGGCCACGACCCGGCCGGGGTGCCGAGGCCTTCACCGCGAACGCCACGACGACCGGGACGGCGGCCAACACCGCCAGGCCCGCCTGATTGCGCCGACGCCCCGCGACAAGGCGCACCTCCGACCAGAAGAACCGCCAGGCCCAGCCCGGCACCGGCCGCGACGGCACGCCAGCCGTCGTAGCGCCAGCAGTCACCGCACCAGCAGTCACCGCACCAGCAGTCACCGCGCCAGCCGTCACCGCGCCAGCCGTCGACACCTCAGCCGCTGACATCAAAACCCTCCCCTGTCAGGCCAACGAACCAATCCTCGAGATCCGGTGCCCCACTGGAGAATCCGCGGACCGCGACCCCCGCGTGGACGAGCGCCGCTACCGCCTTCTCCGGGGCGATCGCGCCGAGCTCACCTCGCACCTGAGCATGCTCCGCATCGACGCTCACCCCCGTCGCGCCGAGCTCACGCAGCACGTATGCCGCCTGCTCACCGTCGTCGGTCCGCACCGTCGCCCGGGTGGCCGCGCCCTGCAACTCGGTGATCGGGCCTTGGGCGACCAGCCGGCCTTCGCGCATCACACCGAGATGCGAGCAGACCTGGGCGACCTCTGAGAGCAGGTGGCTGGAGACGAGCACCGTCGTACCTTCGCTGCCGAGCGACCCGATGAGGGCCCGCACCTCACGGGTGCCTTGGGGGTCCAGCCCGTTGGTGGGTTCGTCGAGGACGAGCAGCTCGCGCGGCATGAGCAGGGTGCCCGCAATGGCCAGCCGCTGGCGCATGCCGAGCGAATAGGCCCGGTAGCGCTTCTCTGCGGCGGCGAGCAGGCCGACTCGATCGAGCGCCGCGTCGACCCGCGCACGGGACGTGCGCGGGTCGGCCCGGCGGTCGGCGACATCAAGGCGGGCCAGGTTGGCCCGACCGGACAGGTAGGGGTGGAAGGCCGGCCCTTCGACGAGGGCGCCGACCCGGTGCAACGCCGCCTCGGCCTGGCCGGGCACCGGCAGCCCAAGCAGCTCCGAGCGCCCAGCCGATGGGCCGATCAGCCCAAGCAGCATCCGGATCGTCGTCGTCTTGCCCGACCCGTTGGGGCCGAGGAACCCATAGACCGACCCGGCAGGCACCGCGAGGTCAATGCCGTCGACCACCGTCTGAGAGCCGAACCGTTTGGTCAACTCCCACGTCTGAACTGCCAGCATCCGCGCGCCGTCAGCCGGCCGCGGGCGCGGCGAGGGCGGCATACAGGGCGTCGGGGGCAACAGCCCCGAGCGCGACGCGGCCGTCGTCGGCGAGGACGAGCGAGAACAGCGTCCCTTCGAGGACCCGGCCACTGCCCCACGCACCCGAGACCTGCGGCAGCGCGCCCAGGAGGCTCTGCAGTTGACCCAGCCCACCGTCGGCGGCGGTTCCCCCGCCCGGTGCGGCGTCCGTGGTGGCAGGCATCGTGGCCACGACGACCCGCGACCAGCCGGTGCCGACCGCGCGCGGTGCGGCGGCCTTGGCGGCGGCGGCGCCAGCGCCAGGCTCGGTCGGCATACCAGCAGCCTTGTCTCCCAAAGCCTTGTCTCCCAAGCCTTCCGGCATCCCTTCAGTCACCGTCGTCCCGGGCGGCGGGGTGAACTCGAACTGCCGAGCCTCCGGCGCCGAGAAGTCGATCGACGTGAACCCGACCTCGATAGCCGGCGTGGACTGCTTGGTCGAGAAGACCTGCACCCGCAAGGGCAGGTGTCGTTCGCCGTCAACGGCCAGGCGCACCTGGGCGACGAGAGTGGTCGAATCCTTGGGCGTGAGCACCAGCTCGTATGCCGTGCGCCCCGCGACGACCACCGCGGGCCCGACCTCGGCCCGGGTCGTCGGGTCGATGGCCGCGAGCGCCGCCTTGGCGGCGTCCTCAGGCGTGGTGGGCAGCCCGGTGCCCGTCGGCCCGGCCGTCATCAACGGCCCGCCGGTCTTGCCGGCCTCACTCTTGGCTGCGGCGGCCTTGGCGGGGTCGATGACCACGTGCGTGGCGGTCTGGGCCTTGCTCGACCAGATCCACACGTCGCTGCCGTTGTGGATGATGTCCGACTCGCCCAGCGTGCCGACCAGGGCCAGGCGCTGCTGGTTCTCGCCGCCGTACCAGACCTTCCAGGTGTGGCTGCCGCTGATGATCGAGGTCAGCTCGGACGCACCGGCACCGACGCTCCCCGACATGCCGCTCACCCCAGGCAGGGACGGCAGCCCGAGGTCGGCGGTCTGCACGACGGTCCCCGACAGGTGGTCGAGGCGAGCCCGCTGCAGATCTGCGAGCAGTTCGGCGGCGGTGCGCGGGGCGAGGTCGCTGTCGGCCGAGGCCATCCGGCTACCGGCCAGCGAGACGCCGGCAACGAGGACGACGGCGGCGGCGGGCACGAGCCAACGGCCGAAACGGGAACGCAACGGGGAAGCGGTCATGACCCCAGGATGCAACACCCCACCTGAGAGGACCCTGAGACGGCATACCGGCGGCTCGGGCCCGGCGCCGACGATCTGTCGCTCCGCTCGTGTCATCGTGTCCTTGTGCGGGTGTTGGTGGTCGAAGACGAGCGCGGGATGGCCGCTGCGCTGCACCGCGGCCTGAGCGCGGAGGGCTTCGTCGTCGATGTATGCCGCGACGGCCCCTCCGGTCTGGAGGCCGCTCGGTTCGGGGGCTACGACGCGGTGCTGCTGGACCTCATGCTGCCGGGCATGTCGGGCTACACCGTGGTGCGGACCCTGCGCGAGGAGGCCAACTGGGTTCCGGTCATCGTCCTGTCGGCGAAAGACGGCGAATACGACCAGGCCGACGCCCTCGACTACGGCGCCGACGACTACCTCACCAAACCGTTCTCCTTCGTCGTCCTGCTCGCCCGGCTGCGGGCCTTGGTCCGGCGGGATCCGACGCCGCGCCCGCCCACGGTGTCGGCGCACGGCATACGGCTGGATCCGGCGACGCGTGAGGTGACCGTCGACGGGGCGGCCGTTGAGCTCGCGCTGCGCGAATTCGCCGTGCTGGAGCGGCTGTTGACGGCCGCCCCGGCTGTGGTGAGCAAGGAGGAGCTGCTCGACGCGGTGTGGGGCGACGCGGCCGAGGGCATCAACGTCGTCGAGGTCTACGTCGGCTACCTGCGCCGCAAACTCGGGCGCGAGCGGATCGAAACGGTGCGCGGCGTCGGCTATCGGATCGCGCCATGACGGCCGGGCCGCGCTGGTTCCAACGGCTGTCCATCCGCTGGCGGCTCATGACCGTCGGGCTCGTCGGCCTCACCGTCGCGCTCGTGGCCGCCGGCAGTCTCCTGTATGCCGTGCTGTCCGCCACCCTCGCCAACACCCTTGGCGCGGAAGCGAATTCAGCGGCCCGAGAGGTCGCCACCCTGGTCGAGCAGGGCCGATTGTCTGACCCGGTGCCCGTGTCAGGGGCGCTCGTCGTGCAGGTGTTGGACTCCTCTCAGCGCGTCATCGCCGGGTCGCTGGTCGCCGACCGGCTCACGCCGTTGCTCACCGCCGACGAGGTGCGGCGCGCTCTGGCCGGCGAGCAACTGACGGTGCCTGGCTCGCGGTCCGGTCTCTCGGGGCGGCTGCATGTCGCGGCGGTGTCGGCCGGCCCGGGGTCTGCGCCGGTGACCGTCATCGCCGGCGTGCCGACCGGTGAGGTCGACGTGAGCCTCGGCCTGGTCCGAACGCTGCTCTTCGTCGGGCTGCCCTTGCTGCTGCTCGCGCTCGCCGCCGTCGCCTGGCGGGTCATCGGTGCCGCCCTGGCCCCCGTCGAGGCGCTGCGCCTCGGGGCCGAGCGGATCGGCGCCGACGCTCGGCCCCGTCGGCGCCGTGCGACGGTCGACCGCCTGCCGATCCCCGTCGCTGATGACGAGATCCACTCTCTGGCAACGACTCTCAACGGCATGCTTGATCGACTGGACGGGCTCGCCGAGCGCCAGCAGGCCTTCCTCGACGACGCGGCCCACGAGTTGCGCAGCCCGCTGGCCTCCCTGCGCACGCAACTGGAGGTGGCCGAGCACGTCGGGGACGGTGGCTCGCTGCCGGCTGACCTGCTGCCCGACGTCGAACGGTTGAGCCGGCTCGTCGATGACCTGCTTGTGTTGGCGCGCTCCGGCAACGGCGAGGCCTCGCCGAGCCTGGAAACCGTCGACCTGCGCCCCCTGCTGCGCGAGATCGTCAGCCGGTATGCCGCCGCCCGAGTCCCCGTGACCCTCACCGATGTCGCGCCGGGCGCCACGGCCATCGAGGTTCCCGGCAATCGGGCCGACCTGCGGCGAGTGGTGACCAACCTTGTCGACAACGCCGTCCGACACGCCTCGACGGCGGTGACCCTCTCGGTTGGAGCCGACCCGAGCGGGACCTGGCTGCGCGTGACGGACGACGGGCACGGCATACCCCCGCCTGACCGGGAGCGCGTCTTCGAGAGGTTCACGCGCCTTGACGAAGCCCGCGATCGAGACAGCGGCGGCACCGGGTTGGGTCTGCCGATCGCGCGAGAGTTGATGCACCGCAACGGCGCCGACGTCACTCTGACCGAGGCAGCACCCGGCGTGATCGCCGTCGTGGCCTGGCCGCGGTCAACCGAAAAGCCCTCAAGCTAACCGACCGCGAGCTGGACCAGACGGACTCGGCAGCCGGCTCCCAGCGGTGCGGCCCACCTCCTGAGCGCGCTGCCGTCCTACTTGATCTTCGAGGCAACGACGCCGCGGAGTGCGTTGTCGGGCAAGTAGGCCTTGATGATGGCGATCGAGATAGCCGGAAGCTGGGCTTCGTCCCGGTAGCACAGGTACATCGGCTCGAACCGCGGCTTGAACTTGGCTTTGAAGCTGTGCAGGCTCTGGAACCCGTAGAGCGGCTCCAGCCGCTTGGCCACCATGTCAAGAAGCGCCTCGATCGGGCCGGTCTGCCCCTCACCCCGACTCAGCGGCGACGCCGACAGGCTGATGAACCGGTAACCCTCCTGCTTGAACGCCATCGCGCTCTCGGCGATCAAGAACTCGACAACGCCACGCATCGTGTCCTCGGACAGGCCGCGCTGCATGATGTCGAGCGTCCAGCCGTCCACTGTGCCCTGGCCGTAGACGGGCATCCAGCTGGTCATCCCGTGCACGGTGCCCTCGGCGTCGACGGCGACATGCATGATCACCTCAGGATCGGACGCCTCCGCCAGCGTGCCCAGGGTGAAGCCCAGCGGGGGCAGCGACTTGTCGTCGGACCAACTCGCGGCGATCGCCTGGAGCTGAACGCGCATCCCGGCGGTGGCCTCGGCGTACCTGATGGGACGCATGCTGATCCCGAGCTTGCCCGCCTGATTCACGGCCGTCCGGACGCTCTGCCACGACTTTCCGGTGAACGCCAGGTCGGGCAGATCGATGACGGTGTCCTCGCCGACCACGATCGCCTGGTAGCCGTGCTGCGCCGCCAGCGCGCGGAAGGACTCGGTCACGCTGTAGAACACCGGACGCCAACCGCGCCTGTCACACATCTCGGTGAAGCCGCCCAGGCTCGTGGCCACGGCGTCCGGGCTGCCGACGGGATCGCTCAGGACGATCGCGATGTTGTTCTCCAACCGGTAGGCGAAGCCAGCGGTCCTGGCTGGGTCCACCCAGTAGCTCATGCCGGGCCAACGCGCCATCCAGCCGATCGAGGTGCTGCCATGCTCGTGGAGAAGGCGGTCGTACTCAGCGAACTGGCCACGCCCGTCCCTGTCGCGCAGGGTGGTGAACACCAGCGCTCCGATTCCTCCGAGCAGCGCGAAACCCCAGACATATCCGATGCCCTGGGTCAGGAAGCTCGCGGCCGGCGTCTGTGGGACGAAGTCGAGAGAGCTACCGCCGAAGATCAGCCAGATCGACTCGACGACCGCCATGCCGAAGTCCGGCTCGGGCGAGAACTGTGCGCGCATCGCGAAGATGGCCACCGCGTTAAGCATGAACAGGCCGAGGGCGAGCGCCGCGAGACGCTTGTAGATGCCCGATCGGACGACCCGGTCGCCCTTGATCGTGAAGACGCGCCGGAAGACGACGAGGAGAACGAGGAGGACTGCGTTGACGAAGACGCCGAAGACCCCCGCCGGAGTCTCCGCAAGGATTAAGCCGATGAGGAAGAGCAGAATCGTCAGCGTCAGCAGAAGCCGCCACGCGATCTTGCGGCCCGCGTACGTTCCGTAGGCCAGCAGACCCAGGAAAATCGAGAGACCGAACACCACGACGGTGCTGCCCGCGTCCCGCTGGTACGTGTCGCTCGACTCCAACAGGCCACCTTGTGGCACGAGGTACGTGACCACCAGGGTGATGATGTTGAAGACCACGATCTGGGCGACCAGGACGCGCTTCTCCTGGGTCGTCAGCGCGTAGCTGAACCTCGCATAGGGGCGTTTGACCACCAGCGGGCCGACAGCGAAGCCGACCAGCAACGCAACCAAGTGGGTCAGATCCCAGATGAACCCGACGTACAGCACCATGACCAGGGCGTACAGGAACAGGCCGGTGCGAGCACGTCGCCGCCAACTCGGGGCGAGGGCCGCGGTCATGGCACCAATCGCCCCGAAGCCGGCGTTGGAGAGCCCGCCGTCTCGGACGTCCACCAGCCTGACCGCCCACCCGACACCCAGGGGCGCCAGCAGGTAGATGATCAGGCTGACGATCAGCACCGAGGCGACGTGCGTGACGAAGAGGGCGGCGAGCATCCGCCAGGCGCCGTACTTGTACTCAAGGAAGCCGCCGCCGACGGCGATGAGCGGCAGGATCAGCAGGTACATCCAAGGCGCCGGTGCGATGAACGCCCCCACCAGAAGCGTCCACCATTCACCGCGGGCAAAGGCAGGCAGACCCCAGCCGTAGGTATCCGCCAGGCCGGACGAAGGGGCGGGCACCCACAGTGCGTTCATAGCGATGCCGACAGCGAGCGCGACCAGGACGATTCCCGTTGTCACGGGCGCCTTTCTGATCCACCACAGCGTTTCCCGGAGTACCGTCCTCATAGCTTCCTTCAGTGCCGTGCGCCCCGAGCCTTGGGATGGGCGCGGAGAATTGTCGCACGGCTGCGTCCGGCACGGAGCCACCTTCCCAGGTGACCGCGCACCGCCCAGTCTCCCCCACCACGTCTCGCCGTCGCCGACGCCGCCGGTCACCTTGCCTGGATCTGATGGATTCTCCCGGCACCTCACCCCTGGCTCAAGGCCAGATCTACCCCTTGAGCTCCGGGAACATGTCGTCGCGCCACTCAGTGCCGCTGGGCTTGATGTCGCCGGTCGCCACCTGCTCCTCCCGCGAGCGCAACTCGACCCGGCGGATCTTGCCCGAGATGGTCTTGGGCAACTCGGCGAACTCGATCCGCCGGACCCGTTGCCACGGCTGCAGGTGCTCACGGGCGTATTTGAGGATCGAGCGCGCGGTGTCCTCGTCGGCGGCATACCCGGGCGCGAGCATGAGGTAGGCCTTGGGGACGGCGAGGCGGACCTCGTCGGGCGCGGGGACGACGGCCGCCTCCGCCACCGCCGGGTGCTCGATGAGGACCGACTCCAACTCGAACGGGCTGATCTTGAAGTCGCTGGCCTTGAACACGTCATCGGTCCGGCCGACATAGGTGATGTAACCGTCGGCGTCGATGCTGGCGACGTCACCCGTGTGGTACCAGCCGCCCTCCATCGCCTCCGCGTTGCGGACCTCGTCGCCCTGATAGCCCGTCATCAGCGACAGCGGCCTGGCCGACAGGTCGAAGCAGAGCTCCCCTTCTGCTCCGGCACCCTCGACCCGCTCGCCTGTGTTGGGGTCGACGAGGACGACCGGCTGCCCCGGCAACGGCCGACCCATCGACCCTGGCTTGACTACCGAGCCTGGCGTATTTCCCACTGCCGCGGTCATTTCAGTCTGGCCATAGCCATCACGCAGGGACAGCCCCCAGGCCTTGGCGACCTGGTCGATGACCTCGGGGTTGAGCGGCTCCCCCGCTCCGATGACCTCCCGCAGCGCCCCCGGCCCACCCGACAGGTCGGCGTTGATGAGCATCCGCCAGACCGTCGGCGGCGCACAGAAGCTCGTCACCTCATGCTCGCGCAGTTGCCCGAGCAGCGCGGCGGCGTCGAAGCGCGCGTAGTTGTAGACGAAGATCGTCGCCTCGGCGATCCACGGCGCGAAGAAGCACGACCACGCGTGCTTTGCCCACCCCGGCGAGGAGATGTTGAGGTGGACGTCGCCGGGCTGCAGCCCCAGCCAGAACATCGTCGCCAGATGCCCCACCGGGTAGGACACCTGGGTGTGCTCGACCAACTTGGGCCGACTGGTCGTCCCGGAGGTGAAGTAGAGCAACACGGGGTCACCGGGCGCGCTCCCCGGGTGGGGGGTCGGCTCGGCAGGCGTGAGGTATGCCGCCCGCAGATCCGCCCAGCCGGCCGCCTCACCGATGCTGATCCGGCCGTAGTCGCCGGGCACCTCGTCGAGCTTGGCCGTCTGGTCGGGGTTGGTCACGACGAAGCGAGCCCCGCCTCGCGCGATCCGGTCGATGAGGTCGGTCGATCCCGCGGCAGTCGTCGTCGGCATGATGATCGCGCCGAGTTTCATCACGGCCAGCATGCAGTCCCACAACTCGACCTGGTTGCCGAGCATGAGCAGCACCGGATCGCCCTTGGCCACGCCCTGCGCGGCGAGCCAAGCAGCGACCTGGTCCGAGCGCCGGGCCATCTCGTCGAAGCTGCGCGTCTGGCTCGACCCGTCCTCTTCGACCAAGATGAGGGCCGGCTTGTCGTTGCCGCGGGCCACCACGTCGAACCAGTCGCAGGCCCAGTTGAAGGTGTCGCCGACATCGGGCCAGCGGAACTCCGCCACCGCGCGGGCATGGTCACCACGCAGCGCGAGCAACTGGTCACGCGCTTGCCGGTAGTTCTCGGTCGCATTCGTCATGGGCTCCACTGTGCCCAAGCCGGGGGCCGCTCGCTACCGGAACCGGCTGTGGCGCTTGCGACACGGCATACCCCCGTCGACGGTGCGCCACGCGAGTGGTGACCTCAGCGCAGGGAGTATGCCGCGCGGCTGATGTCGAAGCCCGCCTTCGTCGTGGTGTTGGTGCAATGCATGCCGTCGGTCGCGGAGGTACAGAGAATGTCGCCGAACTTCAGGCTCGCTCCGTAGGCGAGGGCGACCGCCTTGCGGCCCTCGACAGTCACCACCTGGGAGCCGGGCTGACCGTTCCACCACGTGCCGTCCGAGCCGACGACGTCCGACCCGGCGATGGCGTCACTGACACAGGTGATGCCAGACTTCGTGGTGAGGAACGTTCCGTGGCCCCAGTCGAACTCGCAGCTGGCCGGCTTGGGCGGCATTGTCCAGGTGTGCTGCATGACATCGCACCGCACCTCGAAGCCGGGCGCCCCGTCGTTGGGGAAGGCCGCGCAAACGATGTTGCCGCTAGGGCTGTCCCACGTCGTCACCCCGTGGCCCGCGGCGTCGATGGTCGGGCCGACGACGGCGGTCGTCGTCGCGGCGGGTGCCCGGCTGCCGGTCGGCGCGCTCCCCGTCGGCTCCGGCTCAGGGACGGTCACGAAGACGGTCGCGGTCGGCGCCGCCGAACTGGCGCCGAACACGCCGCAGCTGGCCAGAGCGACGGCAACGCACAGCGCGAGGAAGATCCCGGGGAGACGTCTCACGGCATCGATCCTGGCACACCCTCAAACGTCGATCAGACAACCAACAATGTCGTGAGGTCATCAATGGCGCGCCAGGCGGTGGTGGCCTCAGCGCAAGGTGTACTGCGTACGGTTGATATCGAAGCCAGCCTTCGTCTCAGAGTTGGTGCAATGCATGCCATCTAGCTGCGACGAACAAGCCAGCGGCCCGAACGTGAAGTTCGCACCATAGGCGAGGGTGACTGCCTTGCGCCCAGGCAGGGTCATCACCTGAGAGCCAGGTTTCCCGTTCCACCACGCACCGGGTGCCCCCACTGCTTCGGAGCCGACGAGCGAGTCGTTCACGCAGGCCAGGCCAGCCTTGGTATTGAGGTAGGTTCCGTGCCCCCAGTCGAACGCGCACGAGTCGGGCTTCGCGGGCACCGTCCAGACCTGCTCGAGCGCATCGCAACGGATTTCGAATGGCGCGCTCGAAGACTTCCTGGACGCCGAGCAAACGATGTCCCCGGCCGGGCTCGACCACACGGTGAGATTGTGAGCGGACCCATCAATCGTGGGGCCCTCAAGTGCGAGTGCAGGCTGGACCGGGGGCTCATCTGTGGGACGAGGGATGAATCCTTCCGACGGCCCGCCATCCGTGCCGACGCCCACGCTCGCGGTCGGAGCAGGGCCTGCTCCGAAGAGGCTGCAGCCACTGATGAGAACGACGATGGCGGCAGCTGAAAAAAGACCCGAGATACGCATATGGCCGATCGTGCCATATGACCCTGTGTCACTTCGAACCCTGTCCGCCACTGCAGCACTACCGGAACAGCGCAGGTGCGAAGCAGTGTGTACAAATTCGCGCAGGGGTGGTGACCCGCCGCTGGCTCGTGCCGGGATGACCCGTCCATCACCGATCAAGAGATCAGCAGTGCGGCGATCTGGACGGTGTTGAGGGCCGCGCTCCGGCGCAGGTTCTTGTCCCGCGGGTCAATCCGTTACCGGGGGTTGACGATCCGCACGACCCTACCCGGCGGCGGCTCGAGTCCATGACCCACTACTTCGACGCCGTCCACCGCTTGGCGCGCAGTGGGGAGGTGCTTGGGGACACAGGCGAAGCCGTCGTCTGACCACCGTGGGTAGGCAACGAGCTCGTGATCAGTAGGCGACGGCTCAGGCGGCCCAGCGGCGAGTCTGATCGTTAGGCCGGTAACGCGCCCTGCTCCCACGATGTCCCTTGCTGCGCTGGAAAGAGCCGCCAACGCCGAGGCGAGAGCGAGCCCGGGCGGGTACGAGCCGTCGGGCGGGATCACGACCGAGGCGCATGGATGACCAGGGATTTCGTCGTTGAGCGGATGAATACCCACGCGGGCCAGACCCTGGCCGGGGTGTTCGGCGGACTCGTGCGGCTCGCAGGTGATCCGCCCTATGAGTTCGTCGGCCAACCGAGTCAGTTCGCGTAGGGGTAGGTCCTCAAGCGCACCTGGCAGGTAGCCATCGTGCCCGTCGCCCGGGAAGCGCGGGACCAGGTGAAGGTGCACGTGCGGCGTGTGCTGGCCCGGCGGGCCCCAGTTCGCGCGGAGGGTCACCTTGGTGGCACCAAGGGCAGAACGCAGACCCGCCGCCACCCGCTTCGTCACCCACGCCAGATCGACGAGTTCCGACCAGTCGAGGCCGCTCAGGTCTGCGACGTGCCGACGCGTGGTGACGAGCGTGTAGCCAGGATTGGACCGCATCCCTCGCGACGCCAAGCGAGCCGTCGTGGACGGCGTGGAGCAAACGACCAGCCCGTCAAACGGCGGGCAGTGGGGGCACCCGTCGCGCCTCACTCGTTCTCCAGGCGAGAACGGGTTGGCTGGAACGCCGTCACATCCGACACCATGCGTCGCTGGCTGGCCGCCGCCGCCGCCGCCGATCAGGAGATCAACAGCTCGGCGATCTGGACGGTGTTGAGGGCGGCGCCCTTGCGCAGGTTGTCGTTGCTGACGAACAGCGCCAGGCCTCGGCCACCGTCGACCGACTGGTCCTCGCGGATCCGGCCGACGTAGGACGGGTCGGCGCCGGCCGCCTGCAGCGGGGTGGGCACGTCGGCCAACTCGACACCGGGAGCGTTGGCCAGCAACTCGCGAGCCCGCGCCGGCGTGATGGGCCGCTCGAACTCGGCGTTGATCGACAACGAATGGCCGGTGAAGACGGGGACCCGCACGCAGGTCCCGGACACCCGGAGGTCAGGCAGATCGAGGATCTTGCGCGACTCGTTGCGCAGCTTGCGCTCCTCGTCGGTCTCCTCGCTGCCGTCATCGAGCACCGAGCCGGCGACCGGGACGACGTCGAAGGCGATGGGGGCGAGGTACTTCACGGGGGCGCCCAGGTCGACCGCGCGTCCGTCGTGGGCCAGCCCCTCGATGTCCCCAGACTCCAGCGCCCGGCGGACCTGGGTTGCCAACTCCTGAACCCCGGCGAGACCGGTGCCGGAGACGGCCTGGTAGGTCGAGACGATCAGGCGCTTGAGCCCGGCCTCGTCGGCCAGCGGCTTGAGCACCGGCATCGCGGCCATCGTCGTGCAGTTGGGGTTGGCGATGATCCCCTTCGGAGGGTTCTTGGCCGCCGCCGGGTTGACCTCGGAGACGACCAACGGCACCTCGGGGTCCATCCGCCAGGCCGACGAGTTGTCGATGACGGTGACGCCGGCCGCCGCGAACCGCGGAGCCTGCGCCTTGGAGGTCGTGGCACCGGCGGAGAAGATCGCGATGTGCAGGCCCGTCGGGTCGGCGGTCGAGGCGTCCTCGACGACGATGTCCCGGCCCTGCCAGGTGATCGTCGAGCCCGCCGAGCGGGACGAGGCGAACAGCCGCAACTGACCGACCGGGAAGTTGCGCTCGGCGAGGATCCGCAGGACGACCCCGCCGACCTGGCCGGTCGCCCCGACGATTCCGACGTTGACTGCAGCGGACGGCATACTCATCGGCCGGTCCCTCCGTAGACGATGGCCTCGCCCTCCGCGGAGTCGAGGTCGAAGGCGGTGTGGGCGGCGCGGACCGCCGCGTCGAGCTGGTCGGCGCGGGTGACGACCGAGATGCGGATCTCGGAGGTCGAGATCATCTCGATGTTGATGCCGGCGTGGGCGAGGGCCCGGAAGAGCTTCGCGGAGATGCCGGGGTTGGTGCGCATGCCGGCACCGACGAGGGAGAGCTTGCCGATCTGGTCGTCGAACCGCAGTTCGTCGAAGCCGATCGCCGCGCGCAGGGACTGCAGCGTCTGAACCGCCTTGGGCCCGTCGGAGGACGGGAGCGTGAACGAGATGTCGGTGCGCCCGGTGGCGGCCGCCGAAACGTTCTGGACGATCATGTCGATGTTGATTCCGGCGTCGGCGACCGCGGTGAAGATGTCGGCGGCCTTCCCGGCCTCGTCGGGCACCCCGACGATGGTGATCTTGGCCTCGCTGCGGTCGTGGGCGACGCCGGCGATGATCGGGGCTTCCATGGTGCTTCCTTCGCCGTAGGGGTTCTCGAGGATCCAGGTGCCCTCGTGGCCGGACCACGACGAGCGGACGTGGATCGCGATGCCGTGCCGACGGGCATATTCGACACAGCGCAGGTGCAGGATCTTGGACCCGTTGGCGGCCAGGTCGAGCATCTCCTCGCTGGAGATGACCGACAGTTTGCGCGCCGTCGGGAGCACCCGCGGATCGGCGGTGAAGACGCCGTCGACATCGGTGTAGATCTCGCAGACGTCGGCCTTGAGCGCGGCGGCGAGCGCCACCGCGGTCGTGTCCGAACCACCCCGGCCAAGGGTCGTGATGTCCTTGCTCGTCTGGCTGACGCCCTGGAAGCCGGCGACGATGGCGATGTGCCCGGCGGCCAGCGCCTCGGTGATCCGCCCAGGGGTCACGTCGATGATCCGCGCCTTGCCGTGCTCGGCGTCGGTGATGACACCGGCTTGCGACCCCGTGAACGACCGGGCCTCGCTGCCGAGGTCGGCGATCGCCATGGCCAGAACGGCCATCGAGATCCGCTCACCGGCGGTGAGGAGCATGTCCAACTCCCGAGCCGGAGGGTTCGGGGTGACCTTGTTGGCCAGGTCGATGAGCTCGTCAGTGGAGTCGCCCATGGCAGAGACGACGACACACACGTCGTGGCCGGCCTGTTTGGTCTCGACGATCCGCCGGGCGACCCGCTTGACGCCCTCGGCGTCGGCGACCGACGACCCGCCGTACTTCTGGACGATGACGCTCACTGACCTGCTCCCGGAGACGGACCTGTGGACCGCCCGAGTTTACTCAGGGCGCGCACGCCAACAGCCCGCCCTCCGCATCGCGAGACGGCTGTCTCAGCTGGCGGTCAGGGGTGCAGAGCGTCGAACTCGGCGTCCGCGACGACGTCCTCGTCGGCGTCCAGCCGCAGGTGGGCGATGATCGATTGGAGCACCCGCAACGATGCGGCAGCCCGCTCGCCCCAGGTCGACAGGTAGGAGAACTGCCACCACCACAGGGCCTCGACGCGTCGGCCGGCGTCGTAGTGGCTCAGGCCATGAGCCAACGCCAGGCAGATCTCGGTCATGTCGTTGGACAGCGACCCCTTGGTGAGCTCGGCCTGCGTGACCGGGTCGACGAGGTCGGCGTAGTCGTCGATGCCCTCGAAGAGGTTGGCGAGGTTGTCGCGCAAGGGTTCGACATCGGCGTCTGGGCCGGGGTCGGGCTCGTAGCGCTCGTCGAGGACGACGTCCTGGACTGCGCCGAGTCGTGACCCGGCCAGGAGCAACTGAGCGGTCGCGAGCAACAGCAAGGGGATCGCGATGTCGGGCGAGGACCCGGAGGCCACCTCGGTCACCGCCGTGACGTAGGCCCGCGCTTGCAGCGCCGAGTCGTCGGCAAGCCCGGCGAACTCGGCGAAGTCGTCGAACTCGGAGCCCGGCTCAGCACTGGCCGACACCGCGTCCGGCTCTGCGGGCGGCATACCCGATCGGTCGGCGTCAGGCATGGACGGTGCGCCGTCCTTCGAAAGCGCGTCCCAAGGTCACCTCGTCAGCGTATTCGAGGTCGCCCCCCACCGGCAGGCCCGAGGCGAGGCGAGTCACACGGATCCCCAACGGCGCGAGCGTGCGGGTGAGATAGGTGGCGGTCGCTTCACCGGCGATGTTGGGGTCGGTGGCAATGATGACCTCGACGATGCCCCCGTCGGCGAGGCGGGTCATCAACTCGCGGATCCGCAGATCTTCCGGGCCGATGCCGTCCATCGGGCTGATCGCGCCGCCGAGCACGTGGTAGCGCCCGCGGAACTCCCGGGTGCGCTCGATGGCGGCGACGTCCTTGGGCTCCTCGACGACGCAGATCGCCGTCTGGTCGCGCCGGGAGTCGCCACAGATCCGGCAGAGGGTCGCCTCGGCGACGTTGCCGCACAACTCGCAGAAGCGGATCTTGTCCTTGACCTCGGCCAGCACCTGGACGAGGCGCGCCACATCGGCCGGATCGGCCTGGACGAGGTGAAAAGCGATTCGCTGAGCGCTCTTCGGGCCGATTCCGGGCAGCCGTCCGAGCTCGTCGATGAGGTCCTGGACGATGCCTTCGTACACCCGGCCAGACTACGTGCGACCGGCGACAATCACGCGCTCCCGCGCCAGGACACGAGGGCATCGGCCAGCGGCTCGACCAGGTCACGCCCGCGCAGGGCAGTGCGCCAACGCAGCGGTATGCCGCCCTCCCCCGCCACGATCCCCGCCAGCCCAGCGGCGATGCACGCGGTCGTGTCCGTGTCCTCGCCCAGCGAGATCGCCGCCTTGACGACCCGTTCGTAGTCCAGCGGATCGTCGGCCAGCAGCAGCGCGACCGCCGCACGCATCGACTCCACGACGTACCCACCACCGCGGATTTCGTATGCCGCGCCGTCGGGGAACACGTGCGTGACCAGTTCGTCGTGCTCGGGGCTGCCAGCGGGGTAGACCTCGTCGAAGGCGGCCCGGGCGGCCGGCCAGGCCTGGGCGGGCGGCATACCCTGCAGGAGGCGCCGAGCGAGCAAGCAGTAGAGCACGCAGCAGACCTGGCTGCGCAGATGACCGTGGGTGACCGCCGACTGGGCCATCGCATCGGCCGCCAGGTCGGCGTCGGAGCCGCGGTGCCAGAGCGCGAGGGGCAGGACCCGCATGAGCGAGCCGTTGCCGTTGGCCCGCGAGTCGGTGGGCCCGGACGACGCGGCGGGCACCCCGGCGCGCAAGGCCCGGATTGCCAGCCCGGTCTGATTGCCGACGTCGAAGACGTAGCGGTCGACGGCATACCGGCCCTCGTCCGACCACTGGACGAGCCCGCGCCCGACGTCGTCCACGTCGAGGTGACCGACCCGCAGGAGCGACTCGAGCAGGACGAGGGCCTGGGCACCGTCGTCCGACCAGGTGCCGGGGGCGATCCCGGCATGGGCCCGGGCGAAGCCGGCGGGCGGGACCATCTCGATCTCGTCGGTGGCAGGGATCTGCGTGGCTGGGTGGAATTCGTAGGGCACTCCGAGCGCATCACCGACGAGAAGCCCGAAGATCCCACCGCGCAGGCGGTCGCCAGTGGTCATGCCAGGCATTGTCCCTCGATCCCCTAACACCCCAGTGGTCCCGTCGGTCGGGTCGATGGACCCGGGCGAGGCCGCCGCCAGTCGCTCAGGAGGGGTCGAGGGTGGGGACCTCGTTGTAGGTGTCGGCGCGCTCCTGACCGCTGAGGAGCGCGATGGCGTCCATGACGTCGTCGGTGAGCTCGCGTCGAGCTCGCCCGGCCGGCATCCCCGCGTAGGTCTCGGGATGGATCGGCGGCCCGAAGGCCACCGAGACCTTGGCCAGCCGCGGCCACCTGGACCCCACCGGCTGGATCTGATCGGTGCCGCGCAGGCCGACGGGCACGACGGGTACGCCAGCGGTCAGCGCCAACCAGCCGACACCGGTGCGCCCGCGATAGAGCCGACCGTCACGCGAGCGGGTGCCCTCGGGATAGATCCCGAAGGCGCCTCCAGCCTGCAGGACCTCAAGCGCGAGGTCGAGGGACTCCTGAGCCGCTCGCGAGGAGTTCCGGTCGACGGGAATGGCGCCGACGCTGCTGAAGAACCCGCGGCTGAGCAGACCCCGAGGCCCCGAGCCGGTGAAGTAGTCGGACTTGGCCAGGAAACTCACCTTGCGCGGCGCCACCAGCGGGATGGCGAAGGAGTCGATGAACGACAGGTGGTTGCTGGCCAGGATGACCCCGCCCTTGGGGGGGACGTTCTCGATGCCGGTGATCGTCGGCCGATACAGCAGCCGCGACACCGGTTGCAGCAGCGTCGCACCGACTCGGTAGAACATGGGCCCAACCGTAGTGGCGGGCACGCTCGCCACGCAGCCCCCAGGCCAATCGATGGACCGCGACCTCAGGTCGGCGTGTCGCCGAGCACCGTGCCACCGAGCATCCGCTCGATGACGGCCTGCCCGATCTCGGCGCCCTCTTGCACGACCTCGTCGTCCAGGCTCGCTGCGCCCAGGTCACTCTGCGGCGACGTCGCGCGCGGAGCCGGCGCGGGGTCGGAGCGATGATGGCGCTCGTCCATGGTGCGCCGGGTGGCCTCCTTGGCGCGCGCGAGCTCGGCACGCACCGAGTGGGCATGGTCGGCGTGGTTGGTTGGCGGCCGATGGTCGGCCGGGTCCGGCGGCGGCTCGAACCCCGCCTCCGGCGGCTCCGGAGGCAAGGGGATGTCGGGCTCCGGCGCTGGGGCGGGCGCGGGCGTCGACGCTTGCGGCACCGCCTGGGCGGCCGGGGTCGGCGTCGGCGCGGCGGCCGGAGCCGCCGTCGGAGCTGGAGCGGCGGCTGGGGTCGGCGCACGACCTGCCGGACTCGACCCCCGGGAGGCAGCGGGCTGGCCTTCTCCGCCCGAACCACTGGGTATGCCGCCCCCGGCCGGCATGGGGACGCCCTCGACCCGGGCATCGAGGCCGATCTGGTCAATGAGGGCCTGACGGATCAACTCGGCGTGGTTGCCCGCCCGGAAGGTCTGGGTCAGGCCGGTTGTCGAGATCCCGAGGACGAGCCGCTGGCCGTCATAGTCGATGACCTGCGCATGCTCGGAGACGAAGGTCCACGTCGCCCGGCGCATCGCGAAGATGCGGCCCAGCACCTCGGGCCACACCCGGCGGATGGAATCGACATCGAAGCCACCCGCGGAGGT
>ERZ795044.1581-NODE-1581-length-20543-cov-5.927763_pt1 | contig 20543 bp, 19 predicted proteins | sample MGYA00375128_ERZ795044 | MGnify/ENA primary metagenome ERZ795044 (study PRJEB30173, sample SAMN05720213) | anaerobic digester metagenome | isolation source: active sludge of municipal wastewater-treating anaerobic digesters | place: USA | collected 2014-12-22 ... | reverse complement strand
TTCGGAATAGGTCCGAAAGGCCCCCTCAACGCCCTCAGGAGGCTGGCCCCTGCGATCCTGGCGGTCGCCCTGCTGCAGATACTCCTGGTAAGGAGCGGACGCACTGTACTGTCCGTACTCGGCATCAGGATGATCACGACAGGAGGCCTCAACGCGGCGGCCTTCATGGCCGTAAGGGTCGGGATCATAGCCGCTTGCGGGTTCATATTGTCCAGTATCGGCTTCGCCGACTTCCTGTTGGCGATGAAATCGATGAAGGTGCCATATGAGATAGCTTTCATGGCGGCCATGGGCGCCAAGTTCCTCCCCCTTCTGGCGGAAGAGATGTCGGACAGCCTTACGTCGGCCGAGCTCAGAGGGGCAGATATAAAACGGATGGGCATGATCCGAAGGCTTAGGCTCTACTCCGAGGTGCTGACTCCGGCCACCTTCACGGCACTGTCCAGGGCTGAGGGCATCTCCTGGGCGCTTGAGCTGAGGGGGTTCAACCCCGGAGCGAGAAGGACGTACTGGAGGAGGCTTGAGATGAGGATGTCCGACTGGATGATCATCCCTTTGGGGATCCTCGCGCTTTCAGTTTTTCTGCTCACCAATTTCTGATTGAGGAGGATTCATGAAAGTCTTCGCCGTTTCAGGATTGCACGGCACCGGAAAGACCACGGTAGTGGAACACCTGGTGAGGGAGCTGGTCCGAAGGGGCCTTAAGGTCGCCACCGTGAAGGACATCCACTACGAGGGGTTCACCATGGACAAGGAAGGCACGAACACCTGGAGGCACAGGGCCGCGGGAGCTTGCACGGTAGCCGCGAGGGGCCTCCGGGAGACGGACTTCGTATACGGCTTCAGGATGCCGATGGAAGAGGTCGTATCCAGGATAGAAGCCGACGTGGTCGTGATCGAGGGCGCGCACGACGAGCCGTATCCTAGGATAACCTGCGCGACGATGCCCGAGGAGGCCGACATGAGGAAAGACTCCTTCACGTTCGCGTTCTCGGGGAGGCTGTCCGATACGACCGACGAGCATGACGGCCTTAAGGTGTACGATTGCGAGGCGGAGGCGGCAGGCCTTGCGGACCTTGCGCTTGAGAAGGCGCTGGATGTAGAACCTGCGGTAAGGGAAAGATGACGGGCCCGAGGCCGGCCGAGGCCAGAAGGAAGGCGCTCGCGGGATCGGCGGCCAAGGACTGCGCCGCAGCGGTACGCGAGGATATCGACGTCGAGGCCGCACTGGGCCGCATACCGGGCTTCATACGTCTAGACAAGCTGGAATCGAGCAAGGGGCGATGCTACAGGCTCGACCTGTCCGGTGTCGGACCCCTGTTCGTAAAGGTATTCGAGGATGAGGGCAAAGCCGCGAACGAAGCGTCCGTATCGTCGAGGCTCGCCGGTTCGGGCATCAGCTGCCCCGCGCCGTTTGCCGTCGAAGGCCCGGTGCTGGTCAGGGCCTACCTGGACGCTTCCACCGCTACCGAGGAGCTGGAGGCCGCCCTGAAATGGGGGGACGTATCCTCCGCCGCGAGGTTGTGCGCGAAAGTGGCCGGACTGCTGGCCGATGTGCATGCGCTCGATTCGGAATCGGGGCGCGGGATCGTCGTGAACGACCTCAACCTCAGGAATTTCCTGGTGGCCCCGAATTGCGGACTGTCCATCATAGACCTTGCGGAAGCGGGTTTCGGCGAACAGGCGAAGGACCTCGGGGCGCTCGCGGTCCACATCCTCACCCACAAGCCGGAATTCACCGACGTCTCGACGATGATGGCGGACGATGCGCTGTATTCATATTTCGACAGGGCAGGAACGTTATGGGACGCCTCGAATATCCTGTGGGGATTCGGCGAAGCGCTCAAAGACGCGTCCGCAAGGAGGAAAAGGCCCGAACTGCCCGAGCTCGCGGCAGGGTATATGTCGCATCTTAGGACACGGACGGAAGCCATGAGAAGGAGGGCGCACCATGGAGCTCAAGACTAGGACACTGACGATAGTGGCGCTTTTTACGGCGCTTATGATAGCGGGAGCGTACATATCCATACCAATCGCCGACCTGGTGCCGCTGACGTTCCAGCCCTTCATAAGCATACTGGCGGGGTCAATAATAGGCCCTAAGCTGGGTTTCCTGTCCGTCTTCTCGTATGTTGCGATAGGGCTTGCCGGAGTCCCCGTCTTCGCGGGTTTCACCGGCGGTTTCGCGAAGCTCATATCCCCTTCCTTCGGTTTCATACTCGGCTTCCTTGCGGCGGCCCTGGTGACCGGGATTGTCACCGGAAAGGAGAAACCGACTTTCGTAAGGGTGCTCGCGGCAGACATGGCGGGCATCCTCTCGATATACGTCATCGGGGTGCCCTACATGCACTTCATACTGAGGACCGTGTCGGGCAAGGACTGGTCTTTCCTGACCACGGCAGTAAGCATGGTCCCCTTCCTGGTGAAGGACCTTGTGCTGGCCGTCGTAGCATCGATGGTGGCTGTGAGGCTTATACCGGTGGCGAGGAAAGCGACCAGGATATGAGCGAGTGGGCTCCCTAGTGGAAACCCGTCCATGACCCAAGGGATTACAATCCCAGGGCCTGTCTCATCTTCAGGAAGAACTCCGTATTATCGTACCATCCCGAAAAGGCCGCCCCTCCGGGACCTTCGGCGGTGACGAGGACGATCGAGGCGGTATGCGAGCCGCTACCCCATGAGACATTGGACTCGTATGACACAAGGCGTCCGATCTCCCTTGCGGGATCGGCCGATATGCGCACCCTCGCAGCGTCCTCGTCGTCGAGGTCGTAATCTGCGTACTTCTTCATTATCTCCTTCAGCCTCTTCCAATCTGACGCCGCCTCCGAGGCTATCTTTCCGGCGCTTGCGCGCACTTTTAACAGCTTCGAAACGTTTACGTTGAGGCCGTTGCCCGCTCCTAGGGAAAGGCCGCCCGTCTCATGGTCCGCCGCCACCACGACCAACGTATCGCCGTCCTTCCCGGCGAAAGAAAGGCACGCCTTCACGGCCTCGTCAGCAGCGAGCATGCCCCTGACCACGCCGGCGGCGTCGTTGTCGTGCGACGAGCCGTCCAGCGAACCCGTCTCCACGAGCAGCATGAAGGGCCGCCCGTCCGCCGCGAGCATCCCGAGCGCGGCTTCGACCATGTCCTTTAACCCGTAAGGACTGGTGCCAGAATCGATCTCCTTGGGCATTGCGCCTTCGGCTAGCAGGCATATTGCGGGAAGCGCCCCCCGCGAGAGCGCATCGAGGTCGAAATACGCGTTGAAGGAGGGCTTTTCCCTAGACGGCGCCGTCGCCTCCTTGAGCAGGGGCCCGATGTACCCGCCCCCGCCACCCGCCGCCAATGTGACGGACGATGCCACCAGCTGTTTAGAAATGTTCCTGTACTCGGAGCGCATGAGGACGTTTGCGTACATTGCCGCCGAGGTGGCGTCGTAAAGGGCCGACGTAGTCACTATGCCGGTGGGCATGCCGGCTTTACTTGCCAGCGACATGATGCTCTCCGACTTGTCCAGAGCATAGTCGTATCCGATCACCGTATTATAGGTCTTGCGCCCGGTGAACATGGCGGTCGCCGCCGCGGCGGAATCCGTGATGTCGAGCCCGTAGCTCGAAGTCTCCATGCACCCCAGATAGGGCATGCGGTTCATCGAAAGCCCGCCCTTCGACGCCAGCTCGCCCAGCTGCCTGTGTGCCGGTCCCATGCCGTCTACAAGCACGACCACCAGGTTTCTCGCCGTCTCGGTCCCGCTAAGGGCCCAGAGGCTCATCATAAGGACGAGAACCACGGCCAGAGAGGACCTTAAAGCCCATCTACGCATGTAATGCCTCCTTTTGCTGATATGTCAATTCTACACCAGGACCGGCGTGCTATAATCCATTCGTGAAGCGAAGGGAGGATAATCATGGCGAAGAAGGCGCTCCGTTTACTGAAGGTCCTGTCATTGCTGCTCGTAATCGCGATATCGTTTTCGGCGGCCGCAACGCAGGCTCCTTCCTACCATGACGTAAGGCCCGGATACGGCGTCACCCGTACGGGATGGCTATCGGATTACTGCCAGGCGCTCAAGGGCACCAGCGGCGATACGATGGTTTATTACCTCGAAAGCGGCGAGCCCGGCATGGACGTGATGGTCCTCGGCGGCACCCACGCAAACGAGATCTCGGGCATACTGGCCTCGACGTTGCTGGTCGAGCTGGCCGAAGTGAAGGCCGGAAGGCTCATAGTCATCCCGCATGCGAACAACAGCGCAGCGATGGCGCCTGATTCCAGGGGCGGGCTGTTCCTGGAGCAGGTGAGGATCGCCGCCAGTTCATCGGACAGGATATTCAAGTACGGCGACAGGTACACGATGGAGGCTGACCAGCCGGAATACAAGGCGGACCCGCTGGGGGCGGAGTCCAGGAACCTCAACCGGGTGTATCCCGGCAGTCCGGACGGGACCCTCACACAGAAGATAGCCTACGGCATAACGTCCCTCATAGAGAAGGAAGGCATCGATACCGCGATTGACCTGCACGAAGCCAACCCGAAGAGCACCTTGTGCTGGAATATCATCTCGCCGGACGCCACTTTGGACATCGCGGTGCTCACGGCTTTCGAGCTAGAGGAAAGAGGCATAAGGATGATACCGGATAGGAGCGGTCCCGGCTTCGCCGGCTACAGCCACTGGGAATGGAGCAGGAAGGGCGCCACCTCGTTCCTTATAGAGACCGTGAATCCCGGCATGGAATCGGGCATGAAGGCCGATCCCGTGGTTAGCGACGAATACCCCATAGAGAAGAGGGTCGGCATACACCTGGAGACGATACTCACCCTCATCAAGTACAGGTCGGAGCTTAAAGGCGGCGAGTTCATCATAGAAGGCGTCCCCGGCTACAAGGACCTCACGGAGAAAGGCATCTCGAAGTACTTGAGATAAGGACTGCCTGACGATGAAAAGGCCGCGGCCTCCTTGATGGAAGCCGCGGCCTTTGACTGCTTAAAGGATCAATAGATCTTGTCCAGCCTGCGGATGACCCTGTCGGCGAAACCGAAGGCTCTTTCCAATATCCTCTCGTCCATCTTGTCGAACGTATCCGACGGCATGTGCCAGTGCGGAGCGGATCCGTCCCTTTCAAGGCCTATGAGGGTTATGGCGGGCACCTTGGCTATCATGGAATCGCTCGCTTCAGTGCATCCGCCTGTCAGCACGACGGGATAGGCCCCTATATCGGAGGCGCCTGCTACGTGCTCCACCTGCTCGAGGAGCCTCCCGTCCGGTTTCAGCGGCAGGAGCAGCCCCTCCTTGACTATGTACGACGGGCCGGCGCACCCTAGCATCTCGAAGTTTATAGTGACGGGGTTCACGAATTCGCTCCTGTGGGCCTTGAAGAAGCTTGCGGCCCCCTCATGGAGGGATTCCTCGCTGCCCGTGCAGACCAGCCAGACCCTTGTGCTTACGAGGGGATTCGCGATGAGTTCCTCTGCGAACGTGAGCACCAAGCCGGTGCCGGTAGCGTTGTCGTTGGCGCCGGCGGTGTAAGGGGTCGTGTCGGCCTCGACAGTGATCGCTATGAGCGAGAAGGCCCCTATCAGGCTGATGAAGGATATGTCCCAGGCCAGGTCATGGATGCCGGGCCAGATCAGCGAGGATCCGAACATGAGGGTCTGGAGGACCAGAAGCCACATGGCGACGTTGGACCAGACCGCGTATATCTTCCTCCATTTCCTGGAAGAGAAGATGATCGGCGTCCTCTGGGTGTCCATGTGGCCCATAAGGATGATGTCCCGCTTGTGCTCGCCCGTCGGCTTCGTCTTCGCGAACACGTTGCGGCTGGGGTTCTTCGGTCCCACGAGCCTTAGCAAGTTGGGCCTCAGGAGCAGCTCCTGGACCTCCGATATCAAAGCCGCCAGGGAAAGGACGAACGCCGCGGCGGGCAGCCCTGGGAAGATGGCGTAGGCGAACGCGAAAGCGGCGGCCGCGACCAGATGGGGACGGAACACCGAGGACCTGCTGATGAACCGGTCTATTTCCGGCTCGTATCCCATCCTCCTGAACTGGGCCTCGCAATATTCCGCGGCCTTCTGCTCGTCCGCGGTACCGCTGCCCCTTGGCCCTATCGCCACCGATAGCTGCTCTATATGGGCCAACCATGTCTTTACCTTTGGGTCCATGCCGGATCCTCCTTTGAGGCTTAGCGTCTCACCCGGTGACGCGAAATGGGTACGTTAAAGGAAAAAGCGCGCACATTAATGGCGAACATGAGGAACGGTGATTCGTAAAGCCGCACGGTCATTTCATGATGCATCGGGATTTACGGCGAAGCCGACGATGTCGGTCCTTACGTGCTGGATCCTTTGTCCATACCCGTCTTGCGATCCGTCTCGGCCGCCTATGCGGCCAAGGCCTTCCGGATCGGAATCGCGGTGAGCCGTAAGGACGGGCAGGCTCCCTCGGTGCGCATCCAATGCGTGCTTCGACCGGCACTGTGTTCCTTCTTCACCGTTTGGGCAAAAGCCTGCCTGTGATTAACAAAATCAGGCAATCATCTCTAATATTAGTAGGGGACCTGGCGCCGAGGGCGGAGGCATGTACGGCTCCTGTTCCATTTGATGAGTCGATATGCTATAGTTGACACAATTGCCGAGCCGTAGCCGGCGTAGCCATCGTACTTTTTTACGGTCAATCATACCATGAAGGTATTGCCTTTCGGATGTAAGGCGCCTTCATGGTTTTTTTATGGAGGAATCGACATGCAGACTAGGAGAATCGTACTTGCCGCAATGTTCCTCGCGCTGGGCGTTCTGCTTCCGTTTTTAACGGGACAGATACCCGGGATCGGAAGCAGGTTGCTGCCGATGCACTTGCCGGTCCTAATCTGCGGGTTTGCCTGCGGTTGGAAGTACGGGCTGGCGGTAGGTTTCATCGTGCCCATCTTCAGGAGCTTAATGTTCGGCATGCCGCCGTTCCCGACCACGGCGGTACCTATGGCGTTCGAGCTAGCCACGTACGGGATGATGACGGGCATGCTCCATCAGCTGCTCCCCAAGAAACCGGCATCGATATACGTAGCGCTGCTTTCTTCTATGGTGTTGGGAAGGCTGGTCTGGGGCGCGGTAAGGTTTGCGATGCTCCTGGCAGGCACGAAGTTCTCATGGGAGCTTTTCGTTTCTGGGGCATTCGTCAACGCGCTGCCCGGGATAGCGCTTCAGCTGGCCCTCGTGCCGATCATAGTGATAGCCCTGCAGAAGGCCGGACTTATCTCCTGCGAAAGGAGATAGGCGCGGCTACCCGAAGGAGCCGCCGTAGAACACCACCCGCGTTCGGCGGCTTCTCTCACAAGATTACCAGATAGGTGCGCACGGACCTGGCACTGACGGGCCCGTACGACTGTCAGCTTGACCGTCCGGGCTATCGCGCGATCTTCTGCAGCTCTGCCACCGCAAGCTTCACCGACTCGGCCAGGGAGCAGTCCCTTGCGCCTACGACCACGGTCGAGCACTTGTTAAGGGGCAGCAGGATCTTAAGGCCCCTGCTCTGGGACACGGCGCCCGACATGCGCGGGGTGATCTCCCCGAGCAGCGAATTTGCGATGATTATCCCGATAGGCCCTATTATCACGTCAGCGTCGCCGCTGTTGACCACTATAGGATTCTCTCCGGTCGCCCCGGCGTCTGCCCCCGCTTTCATCATCGCCGATGTCGCTATGCTGTTGGTGCCTATCGCTATGACCTTAAGCTCGGGAAGGTCCTTCTTGATCTGCTCTATTACGAGCCTTCCTATCTTTCCGCCCTGTCCGTCTATCACGATGATCTTCATGCTTCCACCCTCCGGTCCCGAAACTGTGTATGCGGCCTACCAATCTAGAGTATACGGTCCGACGGTAGAATGTCCAAATGGGGTGCGGGTCCGCCCCGGCCTGCGCGAGCGCGCGGCGCTACACATAGGGCCTGTAAATCCCCTATGTTTCATATCGCGGTTGTGCTAAGGCGGGCGAGCGGGGTATCATCTTGTTATAAGACTGCGCTCCGAGCCGGGGGGCCTAACGCTTGGGCCATGGATCCTCGGCCGTCAGGGCCGCGGCGGAAACGCTGCGACCTCCCTTTTGGAAAGGATGCGGCAGGTTTCGTTTTGCCGCGCCGTGACCTTCCGAAGGGCACGGCGCCATTTTTATACGGAGGTTTCCGGATGCGCATCGCGAAAGGGAAGAGATTCCTAGCTGTCCTTGCTATACTGATTTCGATGTCGGCGGTCGCGCTCCGAGCCGCCGCCGCGCCCGACAGAATCACAGTAAGGCTGACCGACAGGATGGGCACGTCCCAGACGGTGGACGTACTGTCGCTTCCGCAGCTGAGATACGAGGCTTCCTACAGGCGCTCATCGGGAACGATCGTAGGGCCGTTCACATACGAGGGCCCCTCGCTCCTTTCGGTGCTGGCGCTGATGGGAGGCATAAACGAGGACGACGCCGTGCAGCTCATCTCGGATGACGGCTATCGCATGAGCCTGACCTATGAGCAGGTACAAGGAGAGGTGACCGTCTATGACGGCGCCGGCGAGGCGCTCGATGACTTCGAGAGGCCGATGATGATGCTCGCCGTCTCATCCGACAACCCCGCGTTCGCAAAGGACAGCATAAGGGCCATCTACGCAGGTCCGAAAGCCCCCCTTACCGACGGTCATACGTGGGTCAAGGGCGTGGTCGAGATAAAGGTCATACCTATGGTGAAGGAATGGGTGCTGAAGCTGACCGGCGCCGCGGAGGCGAGGATGGACAGGTCGACGTTCGAAAGCCTCGCCACCTGCCCCATGTCCCCGCACCCCGGCGCCGATTGGAAGATAGGGGATGCTACCTACGCCGGAGTCCCTCTCTGGGCCCTTGCCTCGGTGGTGGACAACATCGAGCCTGCGGATTCCCATTATACGTTCGACAAGGCCCTCGCCCGCGCAGGCTACACCGTCAGGGTAATATCCGCCGACGGCACCTTCGTGGATCTCGCATCGAAGGACCTTATATACGAATCGGGCATATTCATCGCGTTTACGAGGAACGGGGCCCTTTTAGACGAAGCGGAGGGCCCGCTGATGCTCACCGGGGCGAAATCCCCGAGGATACTGGAAAATGTAGTGGCGATAGAGCTGATAGGCTTGTAACAAGACTGGAGGTCCATGTTAATGGCAGTCTTCAAGGCGGCGGCTTTCACTGCGATCCTGGCGCTCATAATGACGGCGTCCAGGGCGCTCGCGGACGGTTTCTCCGTGATAGCGAGGCACATGTCGGCAATAGACGGCATATTGAGATCGATGGGAGGTTCGTGAGATGGCAAGGAGAAGGACCGCATCATTCCTGGTTGCGATCGTCCTGTTGCTGGTAGCGACGGTCACGCTCGCAGGCGGCCTGCCCTTAAGGCTGGTCAAGGGCGATGCGACGGCGGTGGTCGAGCTCGACAGGAAAGTCCTGACAGAAGGCACGGCCTACTACAAGAACTCCAAAGGGGTAGTCTCCGGTCCCTTCAAGATAAAGGGAGTAAGGCTGATTGACCTTGTCGATTCCATAGGAGGCATGGAAGCAACGGACAAGCTGCTTGTGGTATCTTCCGACGGCTACGTTACGGAGCTCGATTACGCACAAGCATGCGGCGATATGGCCGCGACGAGGCCGGACGGCTCTCCAGTGGAGGGCAGGCCCGTACTCGTGCCCGTCCTCATCACATGGTCGGATCCTGGAATGGAGAAGGACCTCCCGAGGCTGGGCTTCCTGTCCTCCGTCGAGGGCGGCCTGATGACCGAGAGCAAATACTGGGCAAGGAGCGTCGTTGAGATAAGGATAGTCCCCGCGGGCAAATGAGAAGATTGGGGAAATAATGGCAGCGGAAGGGGCGCTCTGTGCGTCCCTTCCGTTACATACCGGGGCCATAAAGGATATAATCATATTGAGCACATCATTACGCCCCACCGGTTTCGCCGCTTCACGCCGGCGGAGGCAACGGAGGTACCCTGATGGCGGATGCCCTCCGCATATCGATAATACAGACCGCAGCGTACGACATGCTCAGTCCGCACCATGCGGACAATGAGATGTTCTACATGCTGGAGATGGAGAAGGATTACGCGCCCGATGTGATCCTGCTGCCGGAATGCGTCTGGCCCGGTTATTTCCTCTACGGCTGGGACTACTCCATGCAGGAGAAGTCCGACGACATCAAGGCACGGCTCGCCCAGGCGGCCCGCAGGATGGGCTGTTTCATAGTCGCAGGGCTTCCCGAACCCGACAAGAGCGGCCCGACGGCCCAGGCGCTTCCATTCAGCGAAGGTTGGATGCAACCGGTCGCAAGCCCCCTCTTCAACTCTGCATTCGCATGGAACAGATACGGCAAGCTCGTTGCCACCGGAAGGAAGACGAACCTATGGCACTTCGACTCGAAATGGTTCGGCAAGGGCGACGGGCCGGCATCCTTCAGGACAAAGTGGGGCAGGATGGGGCTTATGATCTGCGCGGACGCAAGGGTGCCGGGCATAGTGGAGAAGCTCGCGGAAGAAGGCGCAAGGCTCATACTCAACTGCACGAACTGGGTCACCACGGGACCCGACAGGTCGAAGCTCACGAACCCGCAGGCCGATTTCCTGATCAGGGTCAGGGCGATAGAGAACAATGTCTGGATCGCATCGTCGAACAAGGTAGGACTCGAAGACGGCCTCATAGCGTTCTGCGGAGGCTCCCAGCTGGTGAGCCCGGAAGGCGAGGTCATAAAGAGGGCGTCTTCTGACAGGGTGGAGACGATCAGGGTGGAGGTCCCCCTGGACGGCCAGGGGAGGATAGAGCTCCCAGAGCCCAGGGTTGAGAAGCTGAAGAACCCCGCCTACTACGAAACGGTCCCGATAAGCATCCCGAGGGAAGGGCAAGACGGCCACGAGGCGCCTTCCGAAGAGGCGAAGCCCAGGATACAAGGCTATGCGGGCGGGGCCTCACATCCTTACATGGCGGTGGTGCAGCAGTCTCCCGAATCCGCGGGGCAGCCGGGGACGGGCCTAGTCGCGAGGGCTGCCGTCAGGAGGCTGGCGGCAAAGATCGACGCAATAGGCGCGGACATCGTGGTGTTCTCCGGGACGTTCGACGCGATGGGAGGGCTCGACCCCCAGGCGGGGGCGCTTCTTGAGGAGCCCGGGATAAGGAAGAGGATACTTGTGATACCGCGCGGCAGGTGCGAGAAGTGCGGAAATCCCATAGGGGGCGCCGATGTGGTATTCGACGGAAGGTCGCTCCAGCAGTACGGAGCGCTGACCGAACGGGAGGCGACGAGGGGGTGTCCCAACTGCGGGCACGGGGATTCGGTAGCGATAGCCCCCGTCGTCCAGACGCCGTTCGGGCCTCTGGGGCTCATGCTCGGCAGGGAGGGCCATGAACACAGGATGGTCGCGGGCTTGGTCGGCATGGGCGTGAGGATGTTTGCCTGGATCACGTCCGGGCTAGTACACGAACATGACATAATATCCAGGGCCAGGGCCATGGAGTGCAGGGCATGGGTTGCGACCGCCAATCCCGCGAGGATAGTCGGGAGGGCTTCGGCCGAAGGGCCCCTTTCGGGGCTTAGCATTATCGCCGGACCGGACGGAAACGCCGCCGCGTCCGCTTTCTCCGACGAGGAGCAGATAATCTCCGCCTACTGCGACCTCTGCCTCGCCGAGAGAAGGGACGTAGTGCCGGGTACCCAGGCTTTGGGTTAGGGATTTAATTGGAGGATGGAAATGAAAAGACCGGTAATCGCGATCCTGGTGTCCGTAATATTGCTGTCGCAGCTCATGGGGGCGGCAGGCTTTGCTGCCTCCCGGCCGCGCATCGTGGCGTTGAACGGCGTGACGGGCTTGGGCCTCGCCCAGCTGTTCGAATCCGGCGCCTATGAGATGGAAGTCGGCAAGGCCGCCGACGTAGCGATAGCGAGGCTCTCCACCGGAGCGGCGGAGGCAGCCGCGCTGCCCGTATCTTCGGCCGCGCTGATAAGGAACAAGGGGATCCCCGTGGTATTGGCAGCCATCACGAACAACGGGTCGCTGTACGTCGTGTCAAGGAGCGACAAGGGCCTCTACGAGCAGGCCTCGTCATTCATAGGGGTGCCGGGCAAGGGCACTATGCCGGACGTGGTCCTCGCGATGCTGCTCGGGGACAAGAAGGCATCTACGGAGGGCGTCCAGCACTTCGCCTCCCCCGTGGAGCTGGCCAACCTTCTTGTGGCCGGCAAGGCCGAGGCCGCCATATTGCCTGAACCCTGGGTGAGCCAGGTGCTTGCGTCGGACGCGGCGCTGAGGATAACATCTGACATACAGGCCGAATGGAAGTCGCTGTACGGGTTCGACTACCCGTTGAGCTGCGTCGTCATGAGCGAGAGCTTCGTAAAGGAAAGGCCGGAGGAAGCCAGGAAGATGCTGGCGGACATCAAGGCCAGCGTCGCATGGGTCAAGGCGAATCCCGACAAGGCCGCGGTCATCGCCGAGAAGAACCTGTCCATGGGATCGGCCGCCACAGTCGCCGCGGTACCCAGATGCAACTTCGAATACCTGGACGGCTTGAAGGCGAAGTCGGCGGCGTCGCAGTTCTACGGGAAGGTGCTGCAGTCCGTACCGGCCATGATCGGAGGAAAGCTCCCGGATGAGGCGTTCTACCTTAACTTCTAGCGCATACGCGGCCGTAGGAGTAGCCGCGCTGGTCGCAATATGGCAGGCAGGCTCGATGCTCACCGGCAACAGCCTTCTTCTGCCTTCTCCCGCCGAAGCGTTGAAGGCCCTGGGGACGGTGGTCCGTACCCGGGGCTTTTTCTCGGACCTCTGGGCGAGCGCGCTCAGGGTCCTTAAAGGGTTCTCGCTGTCGTATGCGCTCGGCCTGGCGTTCGGGGCAGCCTCCGGGAGCGTAAGGCCCGTGAGGTACATGCTCTCGCCGCTTTTCGCGGCGCTCAGGACCGTACCGTTCATATCGCTTTCAGTACTTGCCATAATATGGTTCCCGTCGGGGACGGTCCCCGTTTTCGTGGCTTTCCTGATGGCTTTCCCGATAGTGGCATCGGACGTATCGGAGGGCATGGCGTCGGTGGACCCGCTCCTGGTCGAGCTCACGAAGGTCTACAAGGTTCCCTGGCACAAGGCGGTGACCGGGCTGTACCTTCCTTCCCTGATGCCACATCTGGTCTCGGCGTTCTCGCAGGCGCTGGGGATGTCATGGAAGATCGTCGTGTCGGCCGAGGTCCTGTCGATGCCCTCGAAGGGGATCGGCGGAAGGATGGATTCGGCCAGGTCCTTCCTTGAGACACCCGAGCTGTTCGCGTGGACGCTGCTGCTGGTGGCACTGGGCTTTACGGCGGACGCGGCGTTGGGGGCGCTGAGGGCAAGGGCATTCAGATGGAGGGAGGGCAGGCTGTGGAGGATGTGACGGTAAGGAATCTGGGCAAATCCTTCGACGGCAAGCCCGTTTTCTCGAACCTCGACATGACGTTCGTGAACGGGGAAGTAACCGCGGTGCTGGGCCCATCGGGGCGCGGGAAGACCACTCTGATAAGGGTGTTGTGCGGCCTGGAGAGGCAGGACGTAGGAGATGTGGCGATGCCGGAAGGCATCGGCTGCTCGGTGGTTTTCCAGGAGCCCAGGCTGCTTCCCTGGCTCACCGTAGAGGGCAACCTGAGATACTGCATGGACGGCGAGGGCGCAGGAAGGGCCCTTGAGATACTTTCCGGACTCGGACTAGACGGTTTCAAGGACAGGTATCCCACGAGCCTTTCGGGCGGAGAGCAGCAGAGGGTGAACCTGGCGAGGGCGTTGGCCTCGCCAGAGAGGGTGCTGCTCATGGACGAGCCGTTCAACTCCATAGGCCTGGGCATGAAAGCCGAGCTCCTGCCGCTTCTAAGGGAAAGGATCGCTTCGGAGAGGAAGACGGTGGTGCTGGTGACCCACAGCCCGGTGGACGTGGCGCTGATGGCTGACAGGTTCTATCTGATGAACGACGACGGCAAAGGGGCCGACGGACCTTTCACCCTCGAGATAGGGAAGGCGGGGCGGAAGCTCGACGACGACGAGCTCGGCCAGCAGGTGCACAAGCTCATGAAGCTGATGGCATCGCTCGGGAAGGGAGCGCGGGATCCTGATGAACTCAAATGAAGGGCCGTTCTCCCGCGAAGCGCTTCTGATAGGCGAGGAGGGCCTCGCGCGGCTCGCCGGGGCTCACGTGGCCGTGTTCGGCATAGGGGGCGTGGGCTCGTTCTGCGCAGAGGCGCTCATAAGGGCCGGGATCGGGGAGATCACGCTGGTCGATTCGGACACGGTGCAGCCGAGCAACATGAACAGGCAGCTCATAGCGCTCACGAGCACGGTAGGCAGGCCCAAGGCCGAAGTGATGGCAGAAAGGGCGCTCGACATAAATCCCATGGTCAAGGTGCATCCGAAGAAGGCATGGTTCGGAGAGGACACGGTAGAAGAGATATTCGGCGTGAGATACGACTACGTCGCCGATGCCATAGACAGCGTGTACTCGAAGCTGCTTCTCATAAGGACGTGCCTGGACAGGGACATACCGATAGTCTCTTCGATGGGCGCCGGTAACAAGCTCGACGCTTCGGGTTTCAAGACGGCTGACATATCGAAGACGCACACATGCCCGCTGGCCAAGGCGATAAGGGTCGGCCTCAGGAAGCAGGGCATACATAAAGGGCTCGAGGTCGTATTCTCCGTTTCGGAGCCGGTGGCGCAGACCCAGGGCCCTCCTGGGAGCATCTCGTACGTGCCGCCGACGGCGGGCCTGCTGATGGCCCAGGCCGTGATAACCGGACTGCTGAAAGGCTGAGGGCCGACCGGGCGGCTACGTCAGATAGAAGGCCGCAGACCATTACAGTATGCGGCCTTCGTGTATATCCGGTCCTATGATGCCGTCCGGACTACTTGAGGTTCCACTCGGACTTCTGCGAGGTCTGCATTATGGGGTCTATGAGCTTGTCCTCCATCCAGTAGATAAGCATCCCGTCCGTCGACCTGTAGATCCACGCCCTCTTGTAGTTCTTCCCGAACTCGAATATCGCGATCCTGCTTGTCCCGTCCTTGGCCCTGCCTATGTAGCTGACCTCGGTTACGCTCCCGGTGATCGAATCCTTGTCGATCACCTGGCCTTCCTTAAGTCCGGCAAGGTATCCGACAGGAAGCCAGAATGCCCCGCCGAGCTGGGCGGGACCTATATAGGCCTGGCTTTCGTAGGTCTCCTTCTCGGAGTAGACCCTGCTGAAGCGCGCCTGTATCCACCTCGGTTCGACGGCCTCGAGCTTCACTTGCATCATCGCAGGCACAGACAGGCCGGGTCCCGTCTTGGGGTTCCAGGACTGTATGTTGCCCTCGTAGGAGAGGGTAAGGCCCTGCCGGACGAACGAAGGCAGCGTCTGTGAGGTCCAGGCCACCGGCAGGTAACGCATCGAGTAGAACTCGACGGATGTGATCTCGACCTCCGCGCCCGGCTTCGGCCTGTATATCCTTGCGCTGTAGAGCAGCAGCCCCGTGGATTTCTCGATTATCCACACGTAGTGGGACCCGTTCTGGGCCGTGTAGTCGAAGTCTATCCTCACCGCCTGGTACTCCTCACTCAGGATCTTCCATGAGATATCAGACGTCTTGATCTCCTGCCTCGCGCCGGAGGGCTTGAGAAGGCCCGTGTGTATCCAGAAGGAGCCCATGCCGTAGGGCCAAGTATCGCTGATATCGTCCCATGGCAGGTAGACCTGGTCGACGAAGACAGTCGTGTAGCTTATTACCCTCTTGGCGTATACGGAAGTGACGTCCGTCCTCAGCAGGAACGGCGTTACCGACAGATCTTCCGGTTTTAGAAGCGGCGCGTCTGAAAGGTCCTGCACCCCCTGGGATGCGGATCTGGAAAGCTTCCCCGTCGAGGTCCTGTAGTATACCCTGAGCCCCTCCTTGAGCCAGCCGGGATAGGGCATATCATTCACTTCCGGGAAGAGCTTCCCGAGAAGCTCGTTGCTCAGGGGCTGGCCCTCTTTGTCCGATGCGTCGGGCGCTTCGGCCATTACCCCTGCGGCTGCCGTCAATAGCAGGGTGATGATGAGTATTATTGTAAGAATCCGGTTCTTTGCCGGGGCCTGCATTGAACATTCCTCCTGTTGCCCAGGTGCAGGATTAGCACCTGTAGCAAAGAATATTAAACATGGTCGCACTTACGGATACCTCTTATAATATATTACGTTATTTAACGCAAAACCCTCCCGTGTGGGCGGAAATTTTGCTGGAGGCAGGTCTGATGCTCGGAAAGATGAGATCGTGTGCCATTACGGTCCTCCTGGCCCTTGCTGTAGCCGCCGCCGGCTGCGTGCCGATGGAGACATGCCGGGTGGTCTTCTACGGGAATGCGGCGGACGCAAGCACAAAAGCCGGGATAGGGAGTGTTCGCATAAGCGCGCTCGAGAAGTCGGCATATTGCTTAAGCGGCACGTCCGGCGACTATGAGATGCCTTTGATATCGATGAAACCGGGGAAGATTACCCTGGTATTCGAGAAGGACGGATACGAGAGCGTCACCAAGGCGGTCAGCGTAAGCCTGAGCGGGAGCATAAAGGTAGACGCGACTATGTTCCAAGGGTCCGCAGGCCGGGCCCTCGTGGATTTCGAGTTCAGCATAGCCAACGACTATACGGCCGGGACCTACCTCGGGGACTACGAGATACCTGCCTATCCGCTGTCGGTCGCGAAAGGGACCGTCGAGGCAGAAGCGGTAGTGGTCTATCCCGGCAGGGGGACATCCTTCACCGCCTCTGCGAAGGCGCTCTCGTCCATGAAGGTCGAGATAAAGGAATCCGATCCCAGGATGGGCTACTTGTTGGTGGGCCTGCCTGCCGGCGAGGACGCGGAGGCTTTTTCGGCCGAGCTGCTTAACGAGCCCTGGGTGGATTATGCCGAGCCGGATTATGTCTGTTTCCCTCTGGGCGGATACGACCCCGCCGACTTCCTCTGGCCGATGCAATGGGGGCCCAGGATGGTAAGCATGCACAGGGCATGGGAGAGGGGTTTCTTCGGGGATCCGTCGATCATCGCCGTTGTTGATACGGGCGTGTACGCCGACCACCCGGACCTTTCGGGAAGGTGCCTGCCGCTGCTTAACTCGATCAACACGGACGATACGGACAATGACGGGCACGGGACCCACGTGGCCGGGACGATAGGGGCGACGCTGGATAATACCGTGGGCATCGCGGGCATGAACGCGGGAGCGCTCATCCTTCCGGTCAAGGCACTGGAAAAGAAGGGCTTCATAACCTCCGGCACCATGACGAGCATATCCAGGGGGATAAGGCTTGCCGCGGATAACGGCGCGGATGTCATAAACATGAGCATAGGATGGCCCTTGATATTCGCGGACTTCACCTTCAGGCTGCTGAAGGAAGCACTGGATTATGCGGATTCGAAAGGGGTCGCGCTGGTTGCCGCAAGCGGCAACGACAGCTCCGGCACCGACCTTTCGATGCCGGCGAAATACGGGAAGTGCTTTGCGGTGTCCGCGGTCGGTCCCTTCTACTTCCCTCCGTCTTACGCCAACACCGGCCCCGGCACGGATATATTCGGCCCCGGAGGGGGGAGCGGAGTACAATCGGTAGTGAGCACCGTACCGTACAGCAAGAGCGAGAAGGGTTATGCGAGGATGTCGGGCACGTCCATGGCCACGCCCCATATATCCGCGATAATCGGGGCGCTCATGTCGTACGGCATGAGCGCTGAAGAGGCGAAATCGGCATTGCTCGCATCGGCACAGTACATAGAGGGCCAGGAGGCGGGGCTTGCCAACGCATATGCGGCGCTGGCGGGAGCAAGGGGTAGCAAGGCGATATTCTGGCTTTGCGATGACGTGGGAAATCCCGTAACCTTCGCTTTCAGAGGCTCCGACGGCTCCAGGGACGTGACGGTGTTCGGCGACGCATTGGGACATGCGTGGCTTTGCGGCTGGATAAATCTGTCAGGTTCGGACCTGCCTGCGCACGGAGATTACTTCGGCATTACAGAGGTTTTCATAGAACCTACAGGTCCCGTGGAACCTCCATCGATGCTCAAGCTCAACTTCGTGGAAATCGGCGAGGCGGGCGCACTCAGGATAGGGTCGGTCCCCGAGGTGAGGGAATCGAAATAGGACCCATCCTGAACAATAAGGCGCCGTCTTTCGTCAAGAACATCAATGAGTCTTAAATGGAGGTCTTTGTTAGATGAAGAAACCAGTCATCGGCGCCTTGATGGTGCTTATATTGCTGTTTATCGCCGGCTGCGACGGCGGGACTGCCAAGACGCTCAGGATTTCCGGCATCGTCACGGATTCGATGACGACGTTGCCGATAGGCGGAGCATCGGTCAGGGCCGCGGTGAAGGGCACAACCATATCGCAAGAGAAGTCGACCAACTCCGCAGGCGCCTATTCGATCGACCTCACAGGGTTGAAAACGGGCAACGTAATCCAGATGCTGGTGTACAAGTCGGGCTATTTTACCTACGGATATGACTTCACGTACACCGGAGTGACGAGCATCACGATCAACGTCCTGCTACAACCCTCCTCTACCGTGGATACGATCAACGGCTATGCCTCGCTGATGAACGTCATACCGCCATCGGCTTCCACAGGAAGCATACTAAGGACCGCGACTGTGAGGCACATCACGCCTCCGGAGCCGACCGAGGTCATAATAGCGCCCAGGTCGGGCATAAAGCCGGAGGGGATAGAACGATCGCTCGCCCTTAAGGGCACCAGGATAAAGTCGGCGAACTTCGAAAGGGGCTACATGGTAGCTGATATCCCGAAGGGCATGGACATCGACGACTTCATAAGCCAGCTGCAGGCGGAAGGATGGGCCAGTTACGTAGAGCCGAACAGCTACGCCGTCATCACCGCCGCGGTCTATCCCAACGACGCCTACTTCACCGGCTACCAATGGAACATGTACGCTACCAGCATGCCCTACGTATGGGGCATGCCGCAGTTCGGTTCCGCCGTCACGGTCGCCGTGCTGGACACCGGCGTCGACGTGACCCATCCGGACCTCGCCGGCAGGACGCTGCCTCCCATGGACTTCGTATATCCCCCTGACAGCCCGTCGTACATGAAAGACGTGGATGGGCACGGTACGCACGTGGCGGGGGTGATAGGCGCCATCGTGAACAACGGGGCATATGTTGCGGGCATGAGCAACAGGAGCGCCCTCATACTGCCGGTTAAGGTGATGAACGATTCGGGCGGGGGGGATGCTGTAGACATCGCGGAGGGCATCTACGCCGCCGCAGACGCCGGAGCAAAGGTGATAAGCATGAGCCTGGGCTGGAGCGGCGGCGACTATGTGGCCACCGTGGCCAACGCGATCAACTACGCTTATAACAAAGGGGTGACCATCGTCGCCGCGGCTGGCAACGATGCGCCTTTCGTAGTGGACTTCCCTGCCAACCAGCCCAATGTCGTAGCCGTTTCCTCGGTGGACGACGCCTTTGCGCTGTCGGACTTCTCGAACTACGGACCGGAGGTCGATTTTGCAGCACCCGGCGGCAGGAGGAGCCCGGGCCTCATGGTGTACAGCTTGTACCCGATGGACAGTGGCGGGATGGGCGCCATGGCGGGCACGTCCATGGCGACCCCGCATGTGTCCGCGCTGCTGGCGATGATGATGCAGATGGGCCACAGCAGGGAGAGCGCATTGTATACGATGGGCTATACGGCACAGTTCGACGAGAGGAACCCGTTCGACTACGGAAACGGGATAATAAACGCATACGCGGCGCTGAAAGACCTTACGATGGATTCCGCCAAGTTCTGGCTGGCGACGCTCGACGGCAACCCCGTCCCCGGGCTGGGCTACCTAGGCTATGCCAACCTGGACAGGAGCTTCACGTTCAACGTGGATGCGGTGAGCCACGGCGACTACTTTCTAAGGGGCTGGGTGGACGTCAATTCGGACGGCTTGGTCAACGACGGGGACTTCTACGGCAGCCAGTCGGTTACGATAGGCTCCGGGGCCAACTGGTTATCAGGGACAATGAGGCTGTATATCTATCCTCAGAGCGGTACATCAAAGATAAGCGCAAAGGGCATGCAGGCGGTTACGTTGCCCTAAAAGTAACGAACCGCCCAGAACAAGACAAAGAGCAAGGAAGGGCTTCTTCGGATTCCGCAAGTAGCCCTTCCCGCACTCTAAAGGCGAGGCAAATGCCGAAACGGGCTTGAGAAGCCGTACTTCAGGGCACTTCCATGTACCGTCCGGGTAATGTATAATAGCTTTGTTACGCGGAGGCGTGGTGTAGTGGTCAAACATGCCTGCCTGTCACGCAGGAGATCGCGGGTTCGACTCCCGTCGCTTCCGCCATTAGAAGTACCACCTGTTGATGGGAACGGCCCGTCGATAGGTGGCATTATTTTGCCGACGGCACCTGAACGGGCGGCGCAAGAGGGCACCGGATATGCTTGCCCATCGGTTTTCTCCGTCATTAACGAATCACATGCCCCGGTTTGCGTCCGCCTTGCATCTGATAAGGCGAATGCCGGAAAAGCTTCGGTGCCGACGCGAAGCG
>ERZ795044.1577-NODE-1577-length-20556-cov-4.329545_pt1 | contig 20556 bp, 17 predicted proteins | sample MGYA00375128_ERZ795044 | MGnify/ENA primary metagenome ERZ795044 (study PRJEB30173, sample SAMN05720213) | anaerobic digester metagenome | isolation source: active sludge of municipal wastewater-treating anaerobic digesters | place: USA | collected 2014-12-22 ... | reverse complement strand
AAAAACCGTAATCATCTTTATTCCCTCCAAATACCTTCTGGTAAAATGAAATGCCGTTTGAACAGAGACTATCTGGTGGCACAACTACATTGATGTTTTCGTGGCAATAATAACAAAGTGTATTACTAATTGGAATAAAGGAAACCGAACCTGCAGATATTACGGGGTTATTGATTGTTACATTTCCCAGCGATACAACATCCGGAGTTGGTGTGCTATTCGAAGCTGCTAATACTGTAACATCAGTTGTATTGATTCCTGAACAGTTTCCTGCATTTCCAAGACTATCGAACCGAACTACGTAAACTTCATTACTATCCAGTGGTGATCCGCCTGGCGTATTATTATAACCTACTGCAGCGTATCCACCTTCTAACAACGGCATTACATTGTTGATGAATTGCTGACCGGGCCGTACAAACTTTTTAGACCATGCAAGGCTGCCATCAGGGTTCACATTACTAATGTACAAATCTGAATTACTGGTATATTCACCATTGACAGTAATAAAACCTCCATCTGCTCTTGGGTACCATCCAAAATCCAGGTTCTGTGTACCGGGAATTACCATCTTCCTGACATTCTGCACAGTTCCATCAGCTTGCAGGTTCCAAACAAAATTCTGTTGATTTACTGTGTTAAACCCATCCATTACTAACCCCAATACCTGAAAACCAGACCCATTTTTTCTGATCCGGTAAAATTGTGTACTCCGGTTCTCTCCATCATAACCTCGCATCCACTGAATATTCCCATTCAGCTTATCCAATTTCATTACATAGCTGTCATAGTTCGAACCATTCTGGTAAAACCCTGCCACCACTACTGACCCTCCGTCTTCTGTTATCCCCCATAGCTGATCAGACCCGCCATTCCCATACTGTCTGCTCCATATAACATTTCCTGAATTATCCGTTCTAACAACAAATCCTTCAGCCAACCCTGCCGTATACCTATGCGTACCGCAAAACACATAGCCTCCCTCTGAAATCTCTACTACATCAAATCCAATATCCCCATTCACATTTCCATCTCCATATTTCTTTGACCACTGAAGATTCCCTGATGCATCTGTTTTAACAAGCCATGCATCTCCAGCCGTATTCCCATAAGACTTAGTTTGACCAATCCCAAGAAAACCATTGTCACTCGTCCGGATCACAGCCTGAAAATAATCAAACCCGCTTCCGCCAAATGCCTTACTCCAACTGACAGTCCCCTTCTTATTCACCTTCATCAATAATCCGTCGTAACCACCGTTCCCATAACTCAGGGTCCTGCCCCCGACAACATAACCACTATCCAACGTAGGTGCCAGATAAAAACCGTAATCATCTTTATTCCCTCCAAATACCTTCTGGTAAAATGAAATGCCATTTGAACAGGACGTATCAGTCCCGGTAGGTATACCACCTGTTTGTGCAAATACCTGTAACTGTATTAGGAGAAGACAGAAAATACAGTAAACAACAGGTTTACTTAATTTTCGCTGCATTGGCTGATTCGGTTTTCTTAAAATTAAAAACTTATTGCCCAAAAAAGTCAAAATACAGGCAAATAAATTCAGGAAATGAGCTCAAGAAAGCGGGTCATCCCCTTTCTTTTTTGATCATCAAGGTGATAGCTCAGATGAAGTTTGTAGTATTTTTTTAACTCATAAAGGGGATATTCTGTCTCGGCCACAATTTCATCAATAAAACTCAGGCCTAAGGCGTTAGCGTCATCAAATACTTTGATAAAATCTTCAGGCAATTTCCTTTTACTCACCCAAACTGCAAATACAAAAGGCAAACCTGTGATGGCCCTCCATTCCGAACCAAGATCATAAATAAAAGTGGATTGCCTTCTTTGTTCAAATGCACGGTCACCGATCACCAGTCCGGCAGTAGTACCCCTGATTTCTGCCCTGTAATTTTCATTATCTGCCTGCACAATCTCCGGATTGATTCCCCATGATTCTTTCATCAGGTATTTCAACAGAGAAACGGAAGTCCGGCTTTGATAGTCCAGATATACTTTTTTGATTTCATGTAGCGGAACCTCACTGAAAAGTGCCACAGAAGCTATTTCTCCTTCGGTACCGATACAATAATTGCCCACTATTTGATATTCAGGCATCTTATGCAAAACAGCCACCGGAACCAGTCCCAGGTCAATTTCATCCTTCATCAGTTGTTCGGCAACCCTGGCGGGATAATCCCCGGATAAATCAATTAGATCACTAACAGGAGGCCGTTGCAAACCATAAAGCAGTGGTCTGGTATTCAGATAATTGACGATTCCAACCCGTATCTTCTCCAATTCGGTTAAATTTGTGGCGCTAAGTTATGCAGGGAATCAGAAATACTACACAAGAAATTAACTACCCGAAAGAATAATCAAAATGGAATTAACAGCACTCACTTCGATATCAGCAGTGGATGGAAGATACCGCAAGCAGGTACAACATCTGGATGAATATTTTTCAGAATACTCCCTGATGAAATACCGGGTGCTGGTGGAAGTAGAATACCTTCTTTTCCTGGAAAAAAAGAAATTATTTAAACTGCCAGGAAAAACTGTTAAACATCTGCAGAAACTGGCAGCTGATTTTGGCCCGGAAGATGCCCAGGAAATCAAACAAATAGAATTTACCACCAACCATGATGTAAAGGCAGTAGAATATTTCCTTAAGAATGAACTGGAAAAATGTGGTGGTGCCGAAGGAAAAGAATGGGTGCATTTCGGACTGACATCCCAGGACATCAATAATACGGCCATCCCTCTATCCTGGAAACATGCCATTGAATACGAATACCTGCCCTCCCTTCTCAACCTGAATTCACAACTTAAACTGCTGGCCAAAGAATGGAAGGATATTCCGATGCTGGCCCATACCCATGGACAGCCTGCCAGCCCTACCCGGTTAGGCAAAGAAATCATGGTATTTGTAGAAAGAATCCAGAGCCAGATTGAGCAGTTTATTGGCATTCCATTTACCGGAAAATTTGGTGGCGCCACCGGCAACTTCAATGCCCATCATGTGTCATTTCCAAAAAACGATTGGGTAAAATGGGGAAATGAATTTGTTACAGCACTTGGATTGAACCGTCAGCAGCACACTACTCAGATTGAACACTACGACAATCTCGCCGCACATTTTGACTGCATGAAACGGATCAACAATATCCTGGTTGATTTTTGCAGAGATATCTGGAGCTATGTTTCAATGGAATATTTCCGCCAGAAAACAAAAAAGGGAGAAGTGGGTTCTTCAGCTATGCCACACAAGGTGAACCCAATAGATTTTGAAAACGCGGAAGGCAACCTGGGAATGGCCAATGCCATTTTTGAATTCCTTTCTGGCAAACTTCCGGTTTCAAGACTTCAACGTGATCTTACAGATTCAACAGTTCTTCGGAATATCGGCGTACCATTCGCCCATACCATTATCGCCATCCGCTCGATCGAAAAAGGACTGGGCAAACTGGTGATCAATGATGCCAAATTATATGAAGACCTGGATAATAACTGGGCCGTGGTAGCGGAAGCGATCCAAACAATATTGAGAAGAGAAAAATTCCCCAATCCCTATGAGGCACTAAAGGCACTGACCCGGGGAAATAATAAAATAGACAAAAAAGCCATTCATCAGTTTATAGAAGATCTGAAAATTAATGAAGACCTGAAAAGGGAATTGAAAAGGATAACACCACATAATTATACAGGTGTTTCACCGAAGGACTAATTTCTCCTCACCACAAAAATTATCAACTCCTTCCCCTCTTCCATTCTGGTGCTGTGGTACACAAAGCCGGCTTTGAGCAGGACTTTCTGAGAGGCAATATTGGGTGTTTCCGTAACCCCGTATATTTCGGGAATCGTACTGTGCTGCAGGAAATAAGCCAGACCAGCCTGTGCCAGCTCTGATGCCAGTCCGCGTCCCCAAAACTCAGGTATAAAGGAGTATCCCAACTGGGTCTTCAATGGATCAAAAGGTATCGGGATGATGGCAAATGATCCAATGAAACGACCGCTGACTTTTTCTTCTACGGCCCACCTGCCATTATGAGGAACAGAAGGACCGAGAGCAATAATCTGCTCCAACTGGTGATCACTTTCCTCCCGGGTTTTAACCGGACGGATATACCGCATCACTTCCTCACTGCCATTCAGCAGGAAAAAATTTTCTTTATCAGTTACCAACAGATCACGTACCCGGAGTCTTTCGGTTTCAAAAGCAAACATGTTTACTTATGGATTTCAGAGGTGAAATGAAATTCAATATCTGGATTGTTCGATTTCTCCGTATTTAAAAACCATTCACTCTGTGCCAGGTAAACCGGATGACCATCCTTATCCTCCCCCGCATTCGCCTGCTTAAACCGCAGGAAATCCTGCAACTTAGCCGGATCATTACTGGTTAACCAGCAGGCTTTGTAAAAAGGCAGATTGTTGAAAACCACAGAAGCGCCATACTCGTGAAGCAAGCGGTACTGGATCACTTCAAACTGCAGTTCACCCACACAACCAATGATTTTTTTATTGCCGCCAAACTGGGTAAACAACTGTGCCACCCCTTCATCGGTCAGCTGCAGCAATCCTTTTTCCAGCTGCTTTGTTTTCATCGGATCTTTGTTGACCACTTCTTTGAAAATCTCGGGAGAAAAAGATGGAATCCCGGTAAAAAAGAAATCCTCTCCCTCCGTAAGTGTATCCCCGATTTTAAAATTACCCGTATCAAATAAACCTACCACATCTCCGGCATAGGCATCTTCAATAATACTTTTATCCCTGGCCATAAATGAATAAGGATTGCTGAACCTGACTTCCTTATCCAGTCTTACATGATGAAAGTATTTATTCCTTTCAAATCGTCCGGAGCAAACCCGGAAGAAGGCAATCCGGTCCCGGTGTTTCGGATCCAGGTTGGCATGTATCTTAAAAACAAAACCACTGAGTTTATCTTCCTCCACATCCACTTTTCTTTTGTTGGTATCCCGGCTTCTGGGAGTGGGTGCTATCTGGATAAATGTATCCAGCATTTCCTTTACCCCGAAATTATTGATCGCTGACCCAAAGAAAACCGGTGCCACTTTTGCGGCCAGATAGTCTTCCACACTCAGCTCTCCGTGTACCCCGTCCACCAGTTCCACATCTTCCCTTAACTGAGCGGCATCCCGATCACCGAGTTTGGCATCGAGGATATCATCATGGATATCTGCGATGGCAATACTGTCTTCATCAGCTTTTGTATTGGCCGTAAATAATAAAAGATTTTTGCTATGCAGATTATAAACACCCTTGAAATCCTTTCCGCTATTGATCGGCCAGGTCATTGGGTGAAGAGAGATAGATAATTCTTTTTCGATTTCTTCCAGCAGGTCAAAACGGTTCTTGCCATCCCGGTCCATTTTATTCACAAACACAATCACCGGTGTATCCCGCATCCGGCAAACCTCCATCAAACGACGGGTCTGCTCCTCTACCCCATTCACACTATCCACTACCAGGATCACACTATCCACTGCTGTCAGCGTTCGGTAAGTATCTTCTGCAAAATCCTTGTGACCGGGGGTATCCAGCAGGTTGATCAGTGTGCCGTTGTATTCAAAACTCATGACCGAAGTAGCCACAGAGATTCCTCTTTGCCTTTCGATCTCCATGAAATCACTGGTCGCATGTTTCTTGATCTTATTGCTTTTCACAGCCCCCGCCACCTGGATGGCACCTCCAAAAAGGAGGAATTTCTCCGTCAGGGTCGTTTTACCTGCATCGGGGTGACTGATAATCGCAAAACTGCGGCGGCGTTGTATTTCGTTGTGAAATTTCATGATTCAAGAGGGTTCTTATTTCCGGTTAGGCTGTCAGTAATTTAAAAGACCAGAACCGGTTTTTAAGTCCGCAAAGGTAAGGTAAAGCAGGAGCTTGATAATAGGGATTAAACGCCGGGTTTCTGCTCCTGTCGCTGAAAGTCGAAATCCACAGCTGCCGCCATCGCATCCCGCAGGGCCAGTTTATCCCGCATATAATTGAAAAAAGCAGCCGCTATAAATGCCAGTAATGAAAAATAATACCAGATCGTGAATTGTATTTTGATCAGTCCGCCTATATCCAAACCCAGCTGATCATCACCCAGCTTTTTTCCGGATGTGAGACCCTTCATTTCAATTTTATACTGTATCATCACGGCAATAAGCATCGATGCTGCCAGGATACCGGCACACATCCCGGCCATCGACCGCCAGCTAAAGGCTGAAAAAGCAATACCCAGACCAAACAGACCGGCAGCCAGGGCAGCAATGGCAAAAATATTCGGACCTTCTTTCATTAAACTGTCGAGTTCTTTTTCACCCTTGCCTGTTCTTTCTTTCAATTCATTTTTGGCCCAGCTGCCTGAAATTTTCCAATGACTACCCGTGGCCAATCCTATTCCGGAATTTCCAACGATCGCCATATTGCCACATTTAAGCTCAATGAAGGGAAGCAGGAATAACAGGAGCCCGACCGTAAATGCGATCGTGCTGTTATGCCTGCGGCGATAAAATTGATGATCGCTGTATACGTTGACCTGATTACTGATTACCTGCTCCATTTTTTCCGAATTGCACGCAATATTAGGCAATTGGCTGCTGATGGCATATTCCCATCCAAATCGGGTGTTTGACATTACCTTTGTGCCATGATTCGCCGCTCGCTGGAAATCGTTGGAAGTAGTTTTAAAATGGCACTGCAGGAATTGTGGAAGAATAAACTCCGCACTTTCCTGTCCCTGTTCGGGATCACCATTGGTATCTTCTGTATCATTGGCGTGCTGGCTACCGTGAACAGCCTGGAACAAAATATACAGAACGAAGTGAAATCGCTTGGCACGAATACTATTTACATAGACAAATGGGATTATTCGGCCGGCGGCGGTCCCGACTACCCCTGGTGGAAATATGTGAACCGGCCGGTTCCAAAATATGATGAATTAAAACAAATCAAAGACCGAACACCTGGTGCCCGGTTTGCCGCTTTTAAAATTGAAGTGTCAGACAAAGTTGATTATGATGATAACCAGCTTTCCAATGTTCAGATTTATGGGATAACCGAAGAGTTCAGGGAAATCCAACCCATTGAAGTGGCTTTTGGAAGGTATTTATCAGATGCCGAATTCAGCCAGGGAGCTCCTTCCGCAGTAATCGGTAATGAAATTGCTGAAAAACTATTTGGCACGGCAGAAAGGGCCATCGGAAAACTGATTAGTTGCCGTGGAAAAAAGTTGTCAGTTATTGGCGTTATTAAGAAACAGGGTAAGACGATGATCGGCGGATGGCAGTTTGACCAAAGCGTTATACTATCCTATCGCTATGCACGGAATATCATGGATGAGAAAAAATCCGATCCATTGATGCTTGTGCAGGGGCTGGAAAATTTAAGCAGCAAGGCCCTGAAAGATGATCTTTCCGGCACTATGCGGGCACTGCATAAATTGCCTCCTACTAAAGAGGATGATTTTGCCCTGAATGATATCAATGATTTCAGTGATGCCATCAGCAAAGCTTTTGTAAGTCTCAATATGGGTGGTTGGGCCATTGCAGCCCTGTCACTGATTGTAGGAATGTTTGGTGTGGCCAATATCATGTTCGTATCGGTAAGGGAAAGAACCAGCCAGATCGGGTTAAAGAAAGCTATTGGTGCCAAGAGCCGGGTGATCCTGGCCGAATTCCTGCTGGAGTCTGCCTTCCTTTGTGTGATCGGCGGTTTAATCGGACTCAGTCTGGTGTACCTGCTGACACAGGTGCTGACCAATCTTCTCGATTTCCCGGTCTATATCTCTACCTCCAATATGGCACTGGCTATTGTTATTTGTATCATCGTTGGCATATTGGCCGGCTTTATTCCTGCCCGTCAGGCCGCCCGAATGGACCCGGTTGTGGCCATCAGAAGCAAGTAACACGAATAAAAGCATTAGCCCAAACCCTTTAATTTTGCGAACGCCTGAAAGTTGAAAGTCGACTGAATACTGTCGACTGATAGACTGATAGACTGAAATGCCCACCATCCTCGCCATAGAATCCAGTTGTGATGAAACTTCTGCCGCCATTTGCAGGGACGGACAGATCCTGTCTAATTTTATTGCCAACCAGACCGTTCACGAACAATACGGAGGCGTAGTGCCAGAACTGGCTAGCCGCGCCCATTTGCAGCATATTGTGCCGGTAGTGCATGCGGCCTTACAAAAAGCCGGAACAACATTGGATATAGTAGATGCAATTGCTTTTACCCAATCACCCGGACTGATTGGCTCTTTATTGGTTGGTGCGCAGTTTGCCAAATCACTGGCCCAGTCACTCCATAAACCACTGATCGCCGTTCACCATATGCAGGCCCATGTGCTGGCCAATCTGATTGATGACCCCAAACCGGAATTTCCTTTTTTATGCTTAACGGTGAGCGGAGGACATACTCAAATCGTATTATGCGAGTCACCAACCCGGATGAAAGTGATTGGTGAAACGATTGATGACGCTGCTGGAGAAGCCTTTGATAAATCTGCCAAATTAATCGGGCTCCCTTATCCCGGAGGGCCCCTGGTGGACCGTTATGCCAAAGAAGGGAATCCGGAAAGATTCCGGTTTCCAGAGCCGCAGATACCCGGACTCAATTTCAGCTTTAGTGGATTGAAAACCTCCATTTTATACTTTTTACGGAATGCCGGTAAAAGCAATCTGTATAAAGAAGAGTTCATGGCTACGGAAGAAGAAAAACAGGCTTTTATACGGGATAACCTGGCTGATATCTGTGCATCGATCCAGCAACGAATCATCAGCATCCTGCTCAATAAAGTAAAAAAAGCAGCCATCGAAACGGGTATCTCAGACCTTTGCCTGGCCGGGGGAGTATCTGCCAATAGCGGATTAAGAAAGGCTTTTGAAGAGATGGGCATCCAACAGCAATGGCGAACATTTATTCCTGCCTTTCAGTACTGTACTGATAATGCAGGAATGATTGCCATTACGGGTTATTATAAATTCCTCGACGGGCAGTTTGCTGCGCCGGATATCACCGCCAGTGCAAGAGCAGAATGGTAAGCGACTTATGGCTAACTCCTATTTTCAATTCAAGCAATTCCTGATCCACCAGGATCGCTGTGCCATGAAGGTGACGACAGATGCCTGTTTATTTGGTGCCTGGGTGGCCAGACAAATCAAATTAAACCTGGCCCAATCCAAAGACACAGGCAGCAGTAAATTATTGGATATCGGAACCGGAACGGGCATACTCAGCCTGATGCTGGCACAGGAAAATGGGTCACTGGATATTGAGGCAATTGAGATTGATGCAAAGGCGGCTGAACAGGCTCATGAAAACTGTAGTCTATCTCCCTGGCGGGAAAGGATCCGGGTCAGACAGGGGGACATCAAGCAAACTGGTTCTGAGCATCTATTCAAGTATATCGTCAGCAACCCTCCTTTTTATGAAAACGATCTCAATAGTCCGGACCCCATAAAAAACATGGCCCATCATCAGGGAGGGCTTTTGTTAAAGGAGCTTATTGAAATCATTCAAAAAAAACTGGAACCCGGAGGCAGGTTTTACCTGCTGCTTCCCTTTAAAAGAAAAGATGAAATCATTGAGTTGCTGCATCAAAACGGTTTCAGCATCACCACCTTGGTTCAGGTAAAACAAACTGTAAACCATCCATTTTTCCGTCTGATGCTGGAGGCTGAATATTCAAAGGTAAAAATTGAAGTAAAAGGAATTAACGAAGTGATTATCAGTAATAAAGCAAATGAATATTCTTCCGAATTTATATCACTTTTAAAGGAATACTATCTCCATCTCTAGACTGCAACCCAGCTAAGAATCCCACCTTATACACTCCGCTCTATTAACCCAGCGCTACAATTTATACCTCCCGACTCTCACCTGAAAACTGACGACTGAAGTCTGCTGACTGCTGACTGAAGACTGCCGACTGGCTACTCCCGTCTCTCTACATAATCCCTCAGATAACTATACTCTTCCGTCAGTTTCCCGGCTTTGACCATGGTAGCTCTTGTAATGATCTCCGACCCATTCCCCAGCAGGTCTTCCAGCACATGCTTGATGAGTTGTTCACCAAAATACCGGCTGGCATCCCTGGGTAGTTCATTGGGCAGATTACCCACCGCCATTACATCTATAGATTCAGAAAGATAGGGGCCTGTTTTTTCCAGGCTTTGACGGCTAATACCATAAACAGGATCTTCGATGGTCTGGTCCCCGCAATTGATCGGCACTGAACCATTGGCATCATCGGTGATATCTGCAATGGTTTGTATGATGAAATGGTCCGACTGTATATCGGCCTTTTCAAAAAGACGGGGAACGTTCTTATCCCAATAAACGCCGTTCATCAGGATGTCGGTTTGTTCTGCATAAGGAAGAAAGCGGCAGGAGTAAGACTCGGGTTGCTGGTGGAAATCTTCCCGGCCGTAATGCCCCTCCAGCTTATGCCGGTACAAATCGCCCCCTTTCAATTGCACATACACCGGGTAAGAAAATCTTCGCTTCAGGTATTCATCCGGCTCCACTTCATGGATGCCCATCAGGTTCATTACTTCCAGAATTCCATGGGCCACCCTGCCAGAACCGGTTACAGCGATCTTTACATTCGGCAAGCGAAGCCCAAAATACGTATGTATCAACTCTCTGAAACTACGCTGTTTATAAACTCTGTCTAAACTAAATAATCCAGTTCTTTTCCCATAGGCCATCATCCCATTATGGGCTCCTACAACACCGGCAAAAAATCCAAAGCCGATAATTCTTTGTCCGTCCTCATGCTCCAGGCATTCATAATCCACCAGGGTAATTCCCTTTTCAATGATGGCCTGCAGGAGATTTCGGTTATGGGGTTGCTGCTTCTTGGTATGTGAGAAAAAGAGGTAGGTTTTGCCTGGGATCAGTTGCTGAACCGGCACTTCTTTGATGCCTAAAAGGATATCGCAGTCATCCAGTTGCTCCCTGATTTCCACTCCTGCCAGGCGGTATTCCCGGTCATTGAAGCAGCGATCGGGAGAGGATTGTACAACGACCTGAACCGTTGAACTGTTTTTATGGATCCACTTGCATTGGGCCGGGGTTAAAGCCACCCTGTTATCGGCCGGTATCTTGCCCTCTCTGATGAGTCCAATCCTTGTCATACAGCGCTTTATCGTTAATTGTAGGCCCCAAAGTTGCCGCTTTCAGCCATCCTAAACAAACTGATTTAAATCAGAAAGCTGGCATGATAAATGTTGTAACTTTGATTATATTTTTCTGCTAGAAAATTCCTGGTTACAATCAGGGATTTGGCGGTTACAAAATAAAAAGGCCCTGGATGCGTCAACTTTTCCCCACTGCAGTATTAACGCTGGCATTGTCTGCCGGGATACTTTCCTGTACAAAAGATACCAAAACGGATAACCCTGATACCGGGACCTATGTGCTCAGTTATGGTGATTCGATCCTGTACATGAAGCCCACAGCAGGAGACTATATTGTTTCTCCAACAAAACAAAGACCCGGTACTTATACCGGATTTCCCGAGGGGATTGAAATTGATGAAACCACCGGAGCGATCAATGTTACCAACAGCGAAACAGGCCTGCGATACCGGATCACTCATACCGCTCCTGACGGTACAAAGACAGAAACCAAGATCGTTTTATCAGGTATCACTTTTCTCGATAAATTCTATCATCTCTCCACTGGTGATTCAGTCGCATTCCCCGTATATAATTCCAGTGTTACCAGAACATTGCCACTGGCGGGTTCCAGTTTTGATGAAGGGAATATCTGTAATGGGGCCGGCTGTGCTGTAAAAACCACAGATGGCACCATCAATCTGGCCCAGACTGTTCGGAATGGCGTTTTCGGTTCTACACCCCGAAATGACAGAAGGGAAACTTTTGAAATTCGTTATAAAATCAATGATGCCAGCGGCAAAAGGGAAAATAAGCTGAAAGTGCTTTTATACTGGTATGATACCATGGCGGATGTACCCGCTGATCTCTGGCAAACCTTGAATGAAAGGACCGCCGATGGCGTTTTCCTCCGCGGCAATGCTGGTAGCTCTGTAGAAGGTATTAGCGCATTTGCCAAGCCCCGCCCTCCCTGTGTAATTGTGATTGGTCAGTAAAATGCGTTACAACCGTTAATTTTGAAGGGTAATCCCCTTTCATGAGCAAGACAACCGGTGCGGTCATTTTCCTTTTACTTTTTTTGTTCAGCTTTTCCCAGTCTACCCGGTCGGGCAGAAATACGGAAGCATTGCTCAATGATTACCAGAAAGCCGATAAACTTTACCAGGACGCAGAAGACATTTCATATGCTGCCAGGTATGATGAAGAGAAGGAAGCAGCACTGAATCTTTCGTCCCTTCGCATTTTTGAACCACTGGGCAGGGAACTGGAGACATTGAGTCCCCGTTTCGACTCCCTGCTTTTTCACTGCCAGATCAAAACAGCCATTCTTTATCATTATTTCGACAGTAACAGTCTTGCTAAAAACTGGTACCTGAAAGGCCTCAACCTCCAGCGGAAGACCAACTCCATTCCTGATAGCTTTACATTCAGCCCCCTGATTTACCTGGGCGGCATTCTATATACTGAAAGCAAATTCGATTCAGCCCGGATACTCTATCGGCTCGCCGAAAAAATAGCTGCGTCCAGCCCTGTGCGCCTGGCCGAAACCGAAAGGCTGATGAATACACTGGGGGCCCTCTATTTTGAGTCAGGTAACTATAGTGAAGCCAGTCATTATTTTACCAAGGCCATCCAAACCATGCAGATGACGGGAGAAAGCGGCAGATCCATGATGGCAAACTATAAGATCAACCTGGCCGCCACCTATACCAAGCTGGAAGAATATGAAAAGGCAGGAAGAATTTATGAAGAGCTATTGAGAGATACGCTTCATCTGAATGACATTTTGCATAATACCGGAAATATTCGTTTCCGGACGGGTAAACCAGAGGAAGCCCTGCAATTGCTACGGAGGGTCCATTACCCCAACCGAACCATTATCCGTTTATACAATGATATCAGCCAGGTATTCATAGGCATGGAAAAAGAGGATTCTGCTTTGTATTACCTGCAGCTCGCCGTTGCTGAAAACAACAAATGGAATAAGTCGCAAAAGAACCTGCAGCACGGAATTACCCTCAGGTACCTGGGTGACCTGCATTTAAAAGAAAATGCTTTTGATAAAGCACTGGCGAGTTATCAAATGGCCATTACCCAGTTTACGCCTGGATTTGATAATGAAGATCCTGCCAGTAACCCGGTTTCTTTTACAGGCATATTTTCCTATATCAATCTGTTTTATACCTTATGTAATAAAGCGGAAGCATTTGCTCAGATTTACCACCAGGATAACCGAACAGAAACACTGAACGCTGCTTTTGCAGCCTATCAATCCGCTTTCCGGCTGGCGGAATATGTAGAACAAACCTATAATTCTGATGAAGCCAGGCTTTTTATTGGAAAGATAAAACATGATGTACATAACCGCCCAATCGATATCGGTATCCAGCTATTTAAACTAACCAAAAAAAAGGAATTCCTTGAACAGGTCTATTTATTTGATCAGCGGAACAAAGCTTCTGTCCTTTCCCTGAATAATACTTTGCAGCAAATCAATGAATCCAGCGAAAGGAAGGACCCCTTGTTTATCAGGAAAGCTGCTATCCAATCTTCCATTACCCGTTTATCACTCCGGTCAGAAACCATCCGCGACAGCAGCATTCTGTCATCGCTGTCGGCATCTATCCGCGATCAGGAAATTGAACTCGGTAAAGTAAATGAAGAGATCAATGCGGATCCGCTGAAAAGACAGGCACTGGCAGCAGAAAAAATCCCATCCATTAACCAGTTGCACCGGAAACTGGATAACAGTACCGCCATTCTTTCCTATCATTTGTCCGAAAATGACCTGCTGATTCTGATTGTAACTGCTGGGAAATTTGACTTCCGTCTGGAACCAATTAATAAACAATTTTATGAGGAAATTGAACAGCTGAAAACGGCCCTGCATCAATATTCGGGAGAACAACGTTACAGCGGCAATACGGCGGCAGGTCAACTCTGGAAATTATTGATCGGGCCGGCAGAAGGATACCTGGCGCAGATCAAAAGACTGATCATTATACCTGATGATGAACTGCATTACCTGCCATTTGAAGTACTCCAGGATGAACGGCGCCGCTACCTGATAGAAAAATATGCGATTCAATACCAGTATTCCACCGCCCTGCTGGGAAACCAAACAGGCAGTACAGGCAACCAATCCCTGGTTTCATTTGCCCCTTTTTCAAAAGCAGGATACAACGATTCAAACAATAATCTCAGCAGGCTTCCTGCTTCAGCAGAAGAGATCAGTAACCTGAATGGCCGTTCTTTGCTTGACGATAACGCTACCCGTGAGCAATTTTTACAATTTGCCAACCATAACCGGGTTATCCACCTGGCCACCCATGCCAGTGTAAATAATGAAAATCCCCTGCGTTCCTATATCTCTTTTTATCCGGGCAATTCGGCTTCCAGGCTATATGCCCGTGAAATATATGACCTGCAGCTGGATACCACCGATCTGATCATCCTGAGTGCCTGTGAGACTGGTACCGGCCAGTTAGTGAAAGGAGAAGGAATGATGAGCCTGTCCAGGGCTTTTGCCTATGCCGGTTGTCCGAATATCATTACTTCCCTCTGGAAGGCAGAGGACCGTGCAACAGCCTACATTACACAACGTCTCCACTATTACCTGGGAAAAAATGAAACCAAGGACAAAGCGTTGCAAATGGCCAAGATCGATTTCCTGAAAACACAGGAAATAGATCCCTCCCTGAAATCGCCAAACTACTGGGCACACCTGGTACTGATTGGGGAATATGAACCCGACCACAAAAGAAGCAACTGGCCCTGGGTGGCAACGGGGATTGTGATCATTCTACTGACTTATTATTTCCTGAAAAAAAAGAACCTGCCGGGACGTTCGAACCGGCAGGTATAAACTGCGTTGCTGCAGCTGGTTGATCACAGGTTGCAAAAAATCTTATTGCCTGAGGGTGACAGTAGGTACATGGGTATCTTCATTATTCCGAACGACCACATTTCCGATCAGGGTATCCCTGAAATTATTCTGTCCATCGATAAGCAGTTGATAAGTGCCTGCTCTCAGGCCAACGATTTTAAATTCACCATCATCTTCCGGTATAGCGGTTGCTGTATCCGTACCAATGATTGCTTTCACAATGGGATCGGCCGCACGGGGCAATACACGGCCTTCAATTCTGCCGGATTTGCTACGGCTGAATAAACGAATATGTGAACGGAGCCGATAGCCATTTCCGTTTCCGGATCCACTGTTATCTACCTGGATAGAATTACCAGCATCAAAATCAATCCAAAGCTGTACCTGACCGTTACTGATATCATAATGCTCGGGCTCAATATTTACTTCTATTTCCCGGTCTTCATCTTTTACTCTTAACGGATAAGACTGGCCATTCAGCACCGCAGTATTCCGGTTGCCCAGGGTGAGTCTTAATTTCTTAATCCGGCCACTGGGCAGGTTACCGGTACCAAATAATGTATCCAGTCCGTTCCGGAAACGAAGGATATTATATACACCCGGGCGGATAACCAGGTTTACCCAACCATCATTGGGGAGGGTATCATCTTCCAGTTTTACATCCAGTCGCTGGATGTCGATAAATACACTGTCAAATACCGGTGTCTGGTGGTCTGTCAGGTAAATTTTTACAGCATGCGGGCTATTGAGTTGCTGGCTGCTGTTTTGTTCTTTCTGACAGGAATACAGTACAAAAAGGCTGGAGAGGGTGAATAATAATAGGGCCAGGATCCTGGTTTTCATAACGTTGATTTTTAATAAAATAATCACTTAACACAAATGAGTCAACGCCGGAACGCCCGATGTAACCAAAAAAAATCCCGGCCTGGATTGAACCGGGCCGGGAAGGGGACCATCTACCTTAAGCAAGCATTATCTCCATTTCAGCAGTTTCACTTTCCGGATCAGCCGGGTGGTAACTTTGCTGTTGTAAGTATGTTCGGGGTCGTCTTTAATTTTTTGTAATAAAGGGAGGGCAAAGTCATAATCCTTGTTCCTTACATAACCAAGAGCCAGGTAATATTCCGAATCATCATTATAAACCGGTTTGGAGCTGAGTCTGTTACTTTCCAGTTGTTCTTTCAGCAGGCGAATGGCCAGGGGATCATTTTTCTTTTCCAATGCTGCAACGGCAGTCAGGAATCGGTCGCGGATCCCGGCACCCGCTCCCTCCTGGTAAAGTTTCAATACTTCATCAAACTGGTTTCCTTCAAATGCCTTTTCTATTGCGGTACTACTGTTACCATCCCCGCTTCTCATATTACTTAATTCATAAGTATGGTATCCTGATGCAAAAACTTTGTCAGGAGAGAGGCTGAAAAAACTATACGCCAGCCAGGAACCGACCAGCAGAATAACAGCAGCTGCGGCGGCCATACTGTAACGTAGTATTTTTCTTCCACGGCTGATGGGAATTACGGGGGCAGCCAGTTCCAGCATCATTTGCTGATGAACACCGGCTACTTTATCTTTTAGTCCGAAATACTGTATGGCGGCCCTGGTTTGGCGGAGACTACTCAGTTCTTCCTGCAACTCTGGGCTGGCGCCCAGCTGTTTTTCCAAATCGGCTTTCTCCTGTCCGGTGATTTCCCCGTCCAGATACATGACCAGTTTTTCAGACATACCTTGTGTAGAATTATCCATTTAATAAGTTTTTCAGTGACTCTCTTAATGCCGGTTTTTCATGCAGCATTTGTTCGAGTTGTTTCAGGCATTTGTATTTTTTATTCCGAACCACCTGCTCATTTTCATAATCGGTGGCATCAACTATTTCCCGCATCGAAAGATTTTCATAATAGAAAAGGGTCAGAATCTTTTTGCAGGTATCTCCGAGTGCTGCCACCAGGCCGGCGATGGCTGCTTTTTCTTCCCGGTCAGCAATCTGGTGACTGGTATCCATTTCCACTCTATCCTGTCCCCGTTCATATTTCTCTTCCCTTGCCAGGGCCCTTCCCCTTCTTTTCAGTTCATTCAGCCAGGTATGCCGGTTCATCGAATAGAGGAAGGTCTTGATACTTGAATCCCCCCTGAATTTGCCTTTCTGTACCAGGTCGATAAAACTGACAACCACTTCCTGAAAAATATCTTCCGCATCCTGCCTGCTGCCGCTGTTATTCATCACATACCAGCTCAGGCTTTCAAAATAACCCCGGTACAGGCTGCGGATCATTTCTTCCGCCCTTTTTCCGGTTTTCAGTCCGGAGATGATTTCCTCATCCGGTAAATTCCTGACCACTTCCATTCGAATTCCTTTATTTGTATCCAAAGAATCTAATTTTGTAACCAAACTAAGACAATTTTACTGAGAATTTTTGTGCCTAAAGTCCCCCTACATGAACTATTTTGAACTTTTTGAGATCCCGGTGCAGCTACAGGTCGATAAATCGGTTTTGCCACGTAAGTATTTCGAACTCAGCAGAAGATACCACCCGGATTTCTTTGTTAACGGGACCAGCGAAGAGCAGGCCCTGGCCTTGGAGCGGTCAGCCCTGCTGAATAAGGCCTTTCAAACCTTTCAGCACCCTGATGATACAATCCGGTATGTATTATCGCTGAAAGGGATGCTGGAAGAAGAAGAAAAATTTACCCTCCCACCTGAATTCCTGATGGAGGTGATGGAGATCAACGAATCCATGATGGATATGGAGGAGGAGGACCCCGGCTTATCAGGGGCTATCTCCCGGCTGGAGGCTGAAATTTACAGTCCGGTTAAAGCTATTATTGAACAATACCGGGATGAAATGGCTACGGAAGCAGATTTGCTTGCGGTGAAAGAATATTATTTCAAGAAAAAATATATTGACCGTATCAGGAAGCAGCATAATAGTAATTCAGGGATGATATAAATTTCTCATTTTACTCTTTCCCGTTTACATTTGCAGCCTGCCCAGATGGCGGAATTGGTAGACGCGTCAGACTCAAAATCTGGTGTCCGCAAGGATGTGCAGGTTCGATTCCTGTTCTGGGCACAAAGGTCGGCTTACGCCGACCTTTTTTGGTTGAGCCACTAATTCACGAATCTGTTATTGCAAGTTGTCATCACTTTGTGGCCAATTAAGGCTAATGTGATTAGCGCCAGATAAGGATTAGTTATAGCCACTAATTCACAAATATGGATTGATCCCTTTGTGTCTTTGAGCCTTTGTGGCTAATCAATACTCCTGAGATTGACACTAAAAGAGTTCTATAAAATGCCACTACTTCACGAATGGGTATTCAATACTTTGTGGTTTTGAGCCTTTGCAGCGAATAAAAGATTGCAGGGAAAGTCTATGATTATTATTCAGAAGGCTAATTTCCTTACAGGTTCTTCACCTTAACGAATAAAGCCTGGTAGTTCATCAAAATAGGCTGCCTCCTTTTTATCAAACAGACAATCCTTCATTGCAAAAACAAAGGATTTAAATGCGGTATAAATTTCCCTGTTGAAATTGAGCAGGGTGGTAATTTCTGTTTCACTTAACCCGCCTGCAGTATTTTCCTTATAGAATTCCTGTACTGTTGCTGCATAACCAGCCGTGACGGAGTGATAGATATCAGCCAGCTCCTCTACTTTAGCTAAATGAGCTGGCACCAGCATTGGACAGGCTTTTTGAGAAAACTGTATTAAGGTTGCTCTGGTTTGTCCGTAAAAAGCAAACTTTATATCATTGGAAGAATGCTCCAGCTGATACATGTCCGGGAGGGCATCTTTGATACTTTTAGCCGCATACATCGCATTGCGGATCGCGGCAACCAACCGCTCCAGTCTGGCTGCTTCTTCCGGAATCAGCACCTGCTGGTGCAGGCGGATACAAAAACCATGAATATCACCATACAGGTATTTAAGATGCTCATATTTTTCATGGACGCTCATAGACTGGAAGCGCTTCTTGACAGTGAGGTCATGGCAGGAACTGTCTTTTAATTGAAAACCCTCCTGTGCATACTGCAACACCATTCTGATAAAGGTTCTTGATTCGTTATCCAGTGCCATCAAAGCGGCTTGCGGCAATTGTAAATCAGACCGGTGAATAAAACTGGTTTCTTCCTCATTCCGGCTATTCCTGCTTTCAAGAAAATGACTGAGTCGCCCCAGGAATGGATAAAAAATCAGGATGCTGAGCAGGTTGACCAGGGTCTGAAAAAAAACAAGGGCCAGGAGTTTATCACTAAACCCTAAGGTAACAGTAACCCAGTGGCTCAGCGGCTGAAGGAAAATAAAAACAATGAGTACCGTGACTACATTGAAAATAAAATTCCCCATGGCCACGCTTCTTTTTGCACGGGCCCCTCTGATACCGGCTATGAATAACTTAATGGTTGTACCCAACTCCGACCCCAGCATCAGGGCAATACCATCATTAAAGCTGATAGCTCCCGCATACAGGGCCGTCAGGATGATGGCAATGGTGGCCGCACTGGACTGTATAAGCGTGGTGATAACAAATCCGCTGAGCAGAAATACAACCAGGGGAGCTTCCCGAATGCTATTAAAATCCAGACTTGCCACGACCCCTTCCATTCCGGTTTTCATGTAGGCAAGGCCAATAAAAAGAAAACTGAATCCAAAGAAAAAACGACTCAGGTTATGTCCCCTACCCTGTTGCGGAAAAAGGGCAAATCCCAATCCGGCAATCCCTGCAACCGGTAAAGCCATATCACTGATATTATAACTAAAACCGGCCATCAAAACAATCCATCCGGTTATAGTGGAACCCAGGTTGGCCCCGAGCACCAGGGCCAGTGCATTCCGGGTACTGATGATCCTGGCACCAACAAAAGCGAGTACCAGAAGATTGACAACCGAACTGCTTTGCAGTAAGGCCGTGATCAGCACACCTCCTGCAATCGCTTTTACCTTGTTTTCTGTTTGTTTTTTCAGGAAAAGCTTGAATTGCCTTCCTGTCATTTGCCTTAGGGATTCCTCCATGAACCGGGTACCGAGCAGAAACAGGGCCACGCCTGCAAGCATTTGCCAAAATTCGAGTCCTTGCATCTGGGTAATTTAAGCAAATCCGGTATAACATCATTTTCCACCTTTCAACCTGCCGGATGACAGGAAGATGTTGCGCTGAATGAAAATTTCATGCAGTTTGAATAAAACCAATGCGATGATACTCCTGCCGCTGTACAAAAGGAGGGTCAGGAAAAAAAACATAAAAAGCCAACCCAGGAAAACTGGATCAACCAATCTTTCATATAGTTTTACTGCAATCAGCATAACTTGCCATTCATCAGCTGAAAGATATTGTTCTAATCTATCCTTTTTGATGAGCGCTATCAAAATCATTTGTGACACTAATCATCATAAAGTGTTCCCGGGAAACCGATGATTGTAAAAGGAAAAACTGACATGAAAAATGAAGGCTATTCCAATCAAAATCAGGTAATGCTGATCAAAGGTGGGCGTGATTATTTCGACCAGCTCCACCAAATGATTCGCGAGGCCAGGTA
>ERZ795044.1565-NODE-1565-length-20613-cov-5.308055_pt1 | contig 20613 bp, 13 predicted proteins | sample MGYA00375128_ERZ795044 | MGnify/ENA primary metagenome ERZ795044 (study PRJEB30173, sample SAMN05720213) | anaerobic digester metagenome | isolation source: active sludge of municipal wastewater-treating anaerobic digesters | place: USA | collected 2014-12-22 ... | reverse complement strand
AGTAGGAGCAGCCGGGTATCGCTATGTTACGCTCGGAGGCGGCGTCCACCAGCTTGAGGAAATCGCTGCTCATGTGCGGCGTGGCGAACGGGCTCTTCACGTAGACGCCCTTGCTGTCCGGAACGAACCAGTCGCTTACGTTGGCTTTGTCATAGGCGGTCCCTACGTACGTATCCCTGTAGATGGTGAAGTAGTCCTGGACCGTTATCTTCTTCTCGGCTTTCACCGTGAAGGGGAAGCGCGACGCGTTCGGGTCGAGATTAAGCGAAGGGGCGAAAGTCGAAAGCACCCTCCATTCGCGCCTCCTGCTTCCCATAGAGGTCTTGTCCGCATAGGCCTCATAGAACAGGAACGGCTTGCCGCTAGCCGGGTCCCACCAGCCGTTCTGGATCGCCAGGTCGAAGACGTTCGAGGAGAACATGTAGTCGGGGTTGTTCTTCTTGAGTTCGCCTATCCTCGACCTGTTCGCCGAGACGCCGACATGGCCCTCGGGGATTCGCACGGCCGCCCATATGGCCCCCTTGTTGAGCGGACCGGACGGGAGTATCTCGAAGAACCACATCTCGTACTGGTCGCCGACGGTCAGGCACTCGCCTCCGTCACGATAGCCGTACTCCTCTGCCAGGGAACCCATCACCTGTATGGCCTCCCTTGCGGTCTTGGCCCTTTGCAGCGCCAGTATCTGCAGTGTCTCGATGTAGAAAATGCCCTCTGTCGTCCTCAGCTCGTTGCGCTGTCCGATGGTGGTCTCGCCCATTATCACCCCGTGCTCGTTCATGTAGGGGTAACCCGCGTAGAAGTATGTGTATGTCTCGGCGACTTCGGGTATCGCGCCGAGGATCTTTGGTTCGGCCCTGTCCGAATGCAGCAGCCCTGAGTAGATCGTCACCTTATCCGTCGCGGCGTGTTTCGCCCCCGGCACGACCCAGGTACGCGCGTCATACCAGCCGTCGCACGTATGGGCTGTCATTATCGACCCGTCGGCCGTGGCAGCCTTGTCCACACAGATGGATGTGCAAGCCATGAAGGGACTTGCCGCGATCAACACGACGACCAAAGCTGCTAATACCGTCATTGTCAGCTTGAGGCCCTTTCTCACTTTAGACACCTCCATATGTTTCTGGGGACCATGAAGGTTTTCTCCATAATGTATTGAACACCTTCATGCTACGGATAAATATTCATGTGGGGCGTAGGATCACGATTATGGGCAGCACCAGGGCATATCGCCGTTGAATAGAAATAAGTTCTCCCGCCGCCGTGACGTGTTATAAAATGGATATGCAGGGCAGGTGCCCCATTCATCGGCAGCTTCTGGAGCACATAGCACCTTACTGTGATGACAAGGAAGGGGGATTTGAGTCAATGAAATCGAACCTCGGCAAGAAACTGACCCTAGTTGCGGCCATCATGGCCGTCTTGCTAGCAGCGGTCGTGCCCGCCATTGCGTGCACATCGGTCGTGGTCGGCAAGCTGGCGTCCGCTGACGGATCGGTCATGACGACGCATACCTGCGACGGACGGTACGAGTTCAGGATAGGGGTAATCCCTGCCAAGGACTGGGCGGCAGGAGCGCTTAGACCCGTATACAAGGGCGGTGGCACCGGCGAGGACATAGCGGACAGGACGAAGGTCGCTGACATCCCTCAGGTGGCACATACCTTCAAGTACTTCGACATCGCATATCCTTTCGGCAATGAGAACCAGGTGATGATGGGTGAGACCACCATCGGCGGCAGGAGGGAGCTGCAGAACAAGAACGGCATATTCGAGATATGGGAGCTGCAGAGAGTGGGCCTCGAGCGCGCCAAGACCGCCAAGGAAGCGATACAGATAATGGGCGAGATGGCAGAGAAGTACGGCTACGGCGACGGCGGTGAGTGCCTTACCGTCATCGACGGGAACGAGGCCTGGTTCTTCGAGATCTACGGGGCGGGCCCCCTTGAGGTGGGCGCCATCTGGGCGGCCCAGAGGGTGCCGGACGATGAGGTGGGCGTCTCTGCGAACAGGTCGAGGATCGGCGTTATCAAGGAGAACGACCCCAACTTCATGTACTCCTCGAACGTATTCAGCTATGCCAAGGATATGGGCTGGTGGGATCCCGCGAAGGGCCCGCTCAACTACGCCAACGTTTACGGTTTCAAGGATTCTGTATACAATACCCGCCGCGAGTGGAGGGCGCTGTCCCTGATAGCCCCGTCGCTCAACCTGGACGCCTGGGCGGTCGAGTATCCTTTCTCGGTCAAGCCTGACAAGAAGGTCACGGTTGAAGACCTCATGAGGATCAAGCGCGACCACTACGAAGGTACGGCTTTCGACCTCACCAAGGGGATGGCGGCAGGTCCGTTCGGCAACCCCAACAGGTACCCAACGCCGGCTACCCTGGGCGAGTGGGAGAGGGCCATCTCCATATTCCGCTGCTCGTACAGCGTGATAATGCAAGCCCGCGCGTGGCTGCCTGCGGCCATAGGCGGAGTGATCTGGTTCGGCGAGGACGCGCCCCACAGCACCTGCTATGTACCGATCTACGCAGGGGCGACTTCGGTGCCTGCGTCGTTCACCATCGGAAGGCGTGACGTGCTGGACAGGAACTGCGCATGGTGGGCGTTCAACCTCGTCTCCAACTTCGCTGACCTGAAGTACTCCTACATGATCAAGGACATCGAGGAGACCTTCACGAAGTTCGAGAAGGACGCAAGGGCGATACAGCCGACGGTGGAAAAGACTGCCTCTGAGCTGTATAAGCTGGACCCGAAGCTGGCGGTCAGCTTCCTTACCGACTATTCCAACTCCAACGCCCAGAAGGTTGTGGACGCCTGGTGGAAGCTGTTCGACAAGCTCGCGGTCAAGTACCAGGACGGCTATGTCAACTTGAAGACCGTAGGATACCCCGATGACTGGCTAAAGGCAGTAGGATTCAGCAAGATCGTAAGGCCTGCTAAATAGCGTAGAAGACCTGTGGAAGGCCTGGGGGCGGGTTCAATGACCCGCCCCTTCTCTATTCATCAGGCCGGCATGATTGGATAGGCGGCGAGCCTTCAGACTGGAAATGGAAGGGGAACCGGCGCTGTCGGCGCGGCCAAGGAGATCTTGACGTACGTTCTCTTTTTGACAGCATGTTTTACGCGGTTTTCGGCTATCTTTGCAGTCACGACGCACAAGACAAGGGATATGCCGGCTTATCGGATATTAAAAGGCACGTGTGCACGGCAGGGGGGACATGAACGAGCGTGCCGGGGGCGGTGCGATCCGCCCCCGGCACGCTTTCAACGGGCTTTATTTACTATATCGGCCTATTTCCCGCCGAGGGGCTGGGTGACGCCATCGACGCCCGCCACCGCGCAGATGGTCATGAATCCTACCTGCAGGGCCTTCCAGGCTCCTGCGGGATTCCATGTCTCGCTGGGCGAATGGTTGCCGGTGCTGCTACCGCCCGCACCGACGCATATCGAAGGATAACCCTTGTAGACGGACCAGTTGATGTTGGTGCTCGAAGCTGCGCTTAGCGACGGCGTATAGCCGAACATGACGTTGCTCTGCCAGTGCGCCTGGATGAGCTTAATGTTCTCATCCTGCGAGCCTGCCGGCCTGTCCCCGACCATCGTGGTCTTGACCGTGATCGTCCCGGGCTTGTTCCAGCGCGCGTTCTCCTCGTCCGCGCCCAGCTGCCAGATGGACATTATCGTCTTCTCCAAGCTGAGCAGGTTGTCCATGAGGTTCGACCTCATGTCGAGCTGGAGCCTGCAATCGGCGGCTATGGAGTTCACCGAGGTGCCGCCTTCGATCATTCCCACAGTAAAGGTCGTCTTGGGACCGCCGGGCACCTGGACGTCAGCCACCTTGGCTATGGCCCTGCCGGCTGCGTGTATTGCGCTGGGGGTGCCGAAGGCGCCGAAGCTGTGGCCGCCGGGTCCGATGAAGTCGATGAAATACCTGTGGCTGCCGGTGCAAAGGTATGTGATCCTCTCGGGGCCTCCGCCTTCGAAGTCGATCACCGCGATTACGTTCTTGCCGATGGGATGGTTCTCGTTCAAGAAGGCCTTCATCCCCTTGAGGTCACCGAGGCCCTCCTCGCCGACCGTCCCGACGAAGACTATGTCGTAGACGGGTTTTACGCCGTTCTTGACGAATGCCCTTATCACCGAGAGCATGCCGCCGAGGGCGGAAGTGTCGTCGCCGATGCCGGGGGCGTAGATCGTGCCCTTCTCGTCGACCGTGAAGCCTTTAACGGTCCCGAAATCGAACACCGTGTCAAGGTGTGCGTCCACGAAGACGACGGGACCCTTCTTGGTGCCGGGGAGTACGCCCCAGCAGTTCCATGATTTCTCGTCGATCGTCACATCGCTGAGGCCGGCTTCTTTGAGCAGCGCGGCGTAGGCCCTGGACCTCTTCTCCTCCTTGTGGGAAGGCGCTTCGATGACCACGAGGTCCTTCACGTACTGGACCCTCTGTTCATGGTCGCTCTCGAGGAACTTGACAGCCGAAGTGACCTTGGGGTCTTTCGCGAGCTTGTCGTAGACCTCCAGGACTTCCTGGGATACCGTAGGAGCCTCTGCGGCGAACACCGCAGGCACGAACGTCAAGGCCAGCACCAGCAGCGCGGTCAGAAGATAAGATACCCTCCTCATTGCTTCCTTTCCTCCCTTTCGTAGGATTCCCGGCCCGATGCGGCCGCTACCGAAATGTTATAAATTTGATAGTCGAAATCCTGCTATTGGCATAATAAGGAAGGAAATGTTCAAAATAGGCAAAATGCTGGAACTACGCTATGTGGGGAATGGATTGCTCCTGAAAAGGAACAATCCGAGCGACAGATTCATGAAGATGCTCCAAAACATGCGCCCGTGCGTTGGATCAAATGTCCATGGCCCTCTGCGAGCGGAGGGACTTTGCCGCTGCGAGGATGGCTGTCGCCACGATGCCGGTGGAGAAGCCGTTGTTATAGAGCAGTATCCCTCCGTGCAAGGCGCCGCTCCTGCAGACGACGAACAGGTGCAGGAACCCGGCCAGCATCCCGTAGCCGTAGCCCAGCCCTTCCGAGACTGGACTCAAAGCCGTGGAGAAGAGCGCGGCCATGGCGATGGAATTGCTGACGGGATATGAGGTGACAAGGGAGGCCAGGACGTAGCCAGCCATGACCGAGACCATGGCAAATGGCCTCATCCCGAAGAAGGCCCATCCGTTCACGGCTATGATCGTACCAAGCAGCGGCCCCGTGAGCTTGACGCCCAGTACCGGACCGCAGACTATGATGCAGATAAGCCCCGACGCCGCGAAGTTGAGGAGCGCACCTCCCGGGCCCGCCGCCTCAAGCAGGTCGGGGTTGCCTCCGCCGTGCATACAGATGTCAACGAAGCCCTTCCATGAGCCCCGGATGAAAACCAGCGAAAGGAGCGCCGCGGAAACGTAGAGAGCGGAAAGCGCAAGGAAGCCCCAGTCGGGGTATGCTGCCAGCTGGCTTGCGGGGGATTCAAGCGTAACCCCCAGGCCGCGTATGACGCTTGCCGCCGCCACTGCCACGAAAGCGGACGCAAAACCCACGTTATATAGGTTCAAGCCCTTGTACAGTCGCTTGGTCATAACGGATAGGTCCTGTAGGACGAAGCCGGCGACAAGGCCGGCCGCGATCGCTGCCGGCCAGCCCACAGGCGTACTGTAAGATATGAAGCTGACGAGAGGCGAAAGGCACGTACCGAAGAGCCCGGTCACGACGTCCGCAAGGGGCTTCCTGCCGGCCGTGACGCTCCTTAAGCAACTGCCGATGATTATGACGGCGCCCGATATGGGGGTCTTGCCGAAGAAGGCGAACCCGACGCACATGAACACCGCGCTTACGGCTATCCCGCGCCTGTCGCCGCTAGCGATAGCAAGAAGTGCCGCCATGGCGCCCATCATCCCCGCGTTCATGAAAGCGGCGCCGATGTCGCCCACGAAGGAGAAATCGGTGCAGAGAAGCCCGGGCGACCGCCAAATGGCGGCCAACGATTCAAACGGGGAGGCGGACGCGATGAAGCCGAATATCATCACCGATATTGAAAACAGCAAAGAGAGATACAAGGCAACGGGTTCGGTCCTCGTCTTCGAAGGTACGGGCGTTTCCATCTTGCCCCTCCTTATAATAAGGTCCGGCGTTGACGCCGGACCCGTTCATATCGCGTTAAGGCCACTTATGACTGCTTCTTTGCGCGGCCCTCGAAGAACTTGACCGCCTGGTCGGGATACAGGGCATAGGACAGGGCGTCCTCGATGCTCCCGTTGTAGGGCTTCACTGCTTCTACGCAGTTCTGCATCTCGTCGGGAAGCTTCGGCCTCGCGTCCAGCACGGGCTCGTCGCCGATCGCCATCTTCTGCACCTGGGGGTCTATGCTTCCGGCAGGCTTTCCGTACTCGCCTTTTATGTAGGCCTTCACTTCCTTGCTGATCATCTTGTAGCGCTGGCCCGTCATGACGTTCATGCTGGCCTGCACGCCCACTATCTGGCTCATCGGCGTGACGAGCGGCGGATAGCCGAGGTCCTGCCTCACGACCGGTACTTCGGCCAGTATCGACTCCAGCTTGTTGAGGTTGTTGCTCTGGGTGAGCTGAGCCCTCAGGTTGGATATCATACCGCCGGGTATCTGGTAGTTGAGGACGTCGGTGTCGACGGTCCTCGCGGCGACGACTCCGGGGTTTGCGGCCGCGATCTCATCTTGTATTCCCTTGAGCAGCTGCGCCGCAGGCCTGATCCTCCTTACGTCGATGCCCGTGTCATACTCGGTGTCCCTGAACGCGACGATCATCGTCTCGTCGGGCGACTGAGACGATCCCATCGCAACCGTGGAGACCGCGCAGTCTATGACCGACGCGCCCGCTTCCACGCCCTTGAGGTAGGTCATCGATGACATGCCCGACGTATAATGCGAATGGATCTGTACGGGCAGGCCTATCTCGGACTTCAAGGCGGCGACAAGCTCGTAGCAAGGATACGGCGACATGATGCCGGCCATGTCCTTGATGCAGATGCTGTCGGCGCCGAGGTCTGCGAACCTCTTTGCGTACTCGACGAACCCCTTGATGGTATGGACGGGGGATATCGTATAGGAAAGGGCGCCTTGCAGGTGGGCCCCGGCCTTCTTGACAGCCTTGGCGGACCTTTCGACGTTCCTGATGTCGTTGAGGGCGTCGAATATCCTGACTATGTCGATGCCGTTCTCAACGGACTTCTGAACGAACGTGTCGACCACGTCGTCTGCGTACGGCCTGTACCCGACGAGGTTCTGCCCCCTTAGCAGCATCTGCATGGGAGTGTTCTTTATGACCGACCTGAGGAGCCTGAGCCTTTCCCAGGGATCCTCGTTCAGGTACCTGAGCGCGGTATCGAAAGTGGCCCCGCCCCATACTTCCATGGAGAAGAAACCGACCTTGTCGAGGTAGGCCGCTATCTTCATCATCTGTGGGGTCGTCATCCTTGTCGCGAAAAGCGACTGATGGGCGTCCCTCAATGTGGTGTCCATTATGCCTACTTTGCGTCCTTCGGCAAGCTTTGCTGGTCTTATCATTGAATCACCCGCTTTTTTGTATTGTATATGGATATTATACAGCATAAAGGGCGCCGGTTGGTGTCGTTTCCCGATATGTACGGGCCTAGGGACAATGAAGCGCCCTCCCCCGGACAGGCGGGAAGGCGCTTCGCCTCTTAATAAGATCCCTATGCTAGATTATCCCGAGTTCCCTGCCGCGCCTGCCGAGTATCTCGAGCGCTATGTCTATGTCCTCGTCGGTGTGCGCGGCCGTAACGTTTGCCCTTAGCCTCGACTTCTTCGGAGGTACCGCCGGGGGCACTATAGGGGAGACGAACATGCCGTCTATGTGGCAGAGCCGGGTCAGCTCCAGCGTGGGCTCGTCCTCGCCCACTATTATCGGGATCACGCAGCTTTGCGTGTTCAGCGTATCATAGCCCAGCTCGTTGAGCCCGCCTACGAACCTCTTGATGTTGCCGCGGACCTTGTCGAGCCTCCACTTCTCCGTCTCCATGACCTCCACGGAGCCGATGATGGCGCCCAGCGCCGCAGGGGGCACCGCAGCGGAGAAGACGAAGCCCCTGGCGTTGTTCCTAAGGAAAGTTATGACGTCCTTGGATCCTGCCACGTAGCCTCCGATCGAGGGGATGGTCTTGGCTAGCGAGCCGGTCAGAAGGTCCACGGAGGATATCGGCATGTCGAAGTACTCGAGGATGCCCTTCCCGTTCTTGCCGAGTACGCCTAGCGAGTGCGCCTCGTCCACAACGAGCCACGCGCCGTAGTGCCTGCATATCCCCGACAGCTCGGGAAGCGGGCATACGTCGCCGTCCATGCTGTAGACCGCGTCCACTATGACCATGATGCCACAGTTCGCCGACTGTTCGCGCCTCGCCTTTAGCAGCCTCTCCAGGTCCTCGGTGTCGTTGTGCCTGAAACGCTGGAAGTCGGCCTCAGATATCCTGCAGCCGTCGATTATGCTAGCGTGCGCCAGCTGGTCGGATACTATCAGGTCGCGCCTTCCCATGAGGGCGTCGAAAGTAGTTAGGTTGGCCATGAAACCGGAGGAGTACACTATCGCGTCCTCGGTCCCCATATAGCTTGCGAGCTTAGCCTCGCATTCGTTATGCAGCTTAGTCGTTCCCGAAAGTACCCTGACGCCGTGGGTGCCGGTGCCCCATTCCTCGAGGGCCTGCCTCGACTTCTCCAGGATGTGGGGATGGTGCAGCAGCCCCAGGTAGTTGTAGGAGGAGTATACTATCATCTCACGGCCGGCGATCTTGACTCTTGTGTCGCCGACTTCGTCCACCTGCTGAAGGTAATAGTAGTGCCCGTTCGCCTTGAGGCCCTCGAGCCTCTGCTTGAATGCGCTTACCCTGTCTTCGATGGCGCCCATTTGCTGTCCCCCAATCGAGTGTTCACATATTTGTGCACAAGCTAAGGAGTATGATACATGCACTAAGGGCGCCCGTCAATAAAAACGGGCGCCCTTAGTAAGAAATTCGTCGCCGATCAGGCGAGGATGTACGCCAGCATGAGCCCCAGCGCCCCGAAGACGATGGCCCCTTTCCACCAGGCGGGACCCCCGTACATGTCATCGGCCGGCGTGCCCAGCGCCCATGCTATGGCGAAGCCGCCGGCGAGGCCGCCTATGTGGGCCCACGCGTCGATCCCGGGAATCGTGAAGCTGATCACAAGGTTGATCGCGATCGCAGTAATAAACCTCGAGCCGATTATGTACTTGAAAAGTTCAGGCCGCCTGACTCCGAGGTAGAGGATGGAACCGGCTATGCCGAAGATCGCGCCGGAAGCGCCGACGCCTACGACGTACGGCTGGCCGAACATCGTGCTCAGCAGGTTGCCCGCCAGGCCCGAGGTTATGTACATCACCACGAACCGCCAGCCGCCGTATATCCTCTCGGCGAAAGTGCCGAGATTGTAGAGCGAATAGGAGTTCAGGGCTATGTGCAACAGCCCGTAATGCAGGAACATGGCCGTGAAGAGCCTCCACCACTGCCCGTGCTGCACGAGTATGTTGACCTTGGCCCCCGCCACCACGAGCGTGTTCAGGTCCTCTGAACCTCCGAAGATCTCGAGCATGATGAAAGCGAGCACGTTGAGGACGAGTATCGAAATCGTCGGGCTCTTTAGGTAGTTTAGAGGGGAGTTGCTCCTCGGGAACCTTATGAGCTTGTAGCGGTCCTTGCCGCCGTTCTCGCCGTCGTTGAATGACATGATATCCACCCTTCTTAATATATTAACGGATGGAAGGCCGGGTCCATTTGCATTATAATCATATTATACAGACCGGAAGCGCAATATGGCACACCCCGCCAGCATGGCGACCGGCAAACAACCGAATGACACACCCGACAACCCCCACGCATTGCGATAACCAAATACTGTAAGGACGAGGCCGTAAGGGCATCGACCAAGGAGGTTGACTCGATTGAGGCTCATGCACATAGCCGACCTTCATTTAGGCGCCCCCCTGGGCAGTCTAGGCGACGCCGCAAGGCAAAGGCGCAAGGAAAGGGATTCCATCTTCCCGAGGATAATCGACGAGGCGGTCGAAAAGGCCGACATGCTCGTGATATCTGGCGACCTGTTCGACAGGCACGACCCGGGGGAGGCCCTTGCGAGCATGGTCAGGTCCGAGCTCGGAAGGCTCAGGGACAGGGGGATCCCGGCCCTGGTCGTGCCCGGCAACCACGACGAGATAACATACACCGGGTCAACCTACAAGGACGCGTCCTGGGAGCGGTGCTGCAAGCTCGTGAAAGCGCCCACGCCGTGGCCGGTCCTTGCCGACAAGGTGGCCGGGCTCGATGTGTACGTGTGCTCCTGCGCCTACACGGGCGGCGTCACGCGAAAGGAGGACCTCAAGGACCTGCCGGCGGTCCCGGAAGGTACGGTAGGCATCCTGGCGATGCACTGCTCGCTCGACATCGACATGCCCACGGCGGACGGGGACCGGGCCATGAGGGTCTCCTCAGAGGACATAGAAGCCGCAGGCTACTCCTACGCGGCCCTAGGCCACATACACAAGCCCATGGTGAAGACGTCGGGCAGGCTCACCATGGTATACCCGGGGCTCCTGGACGGCATGGGCTTCAACGACGTCGCGACGGGCAGGTACCCCCTTGTGGAACTGGACGGTTCAGGCATCCTGGTCAGCTGGCAGACGATGCCGGACCTTGCGGGATACGCGGCGTTGGACATCGACATTACGGGCATGTCTTCCGAGGACGCCGCGGAGACGATCCGCAAGGAGGCCGAAGGCGCCGCCTACCTCCAAGTCAGGCTGACGGGAACCATGCCGGCCTCCTTCTCCCCGGTCGGGCTGAAATCGGCGCTCGACCCCTACTTCGCATATGTGCGGGTGGAATCCGACGCCCTGCGCCTCGACCCTTTTGAGCTTTCGAACATCGCCAAGGAGAACAGCCTCAGGGGCGCGTTCACAAGGAGGATGCTTGAGCGCCTGGAAAGTTGCGGCAGTGAGGAGGAGGGCCTTGTCGAAGCCGCCCTCAGGAAGGGCCTCGAGGCCTTGAGGCAGGAGGTGGGCGGAAGATGAAGTACGTGAGCCTTGCGCTGGAAGGATTCGGCTGTTTCAAGGAAAGGACCGTCTTCGAGTTCGCGGGCGGGGTAGACACTCTGTACCGGCTGAACGAGTCCGGCAAGAGCACCATGGTCAACGGCCTCGTGCACACCGTCTACGGGCTTAGGAAGCAGGGGAAGGACAGGTTCCGCTCGTGGCGGGGGGCACCTTCTTTCAAAGGTGGGCTCACTTTCACGTCGAAGGGCATGACATACAGGATAGACATGGACTTCGCGGCGGACAGGGTGGCTGTCGGCAGGTTCGACCCGGATACCGGGAGATTCGTGAGCCTTATAAGGGAGCAGTCCCATGTCCCGGCCGGCAAGCGGAGCCAGAAGTACGAGGATTTCGTCCAGGAGCACTTCGGGACGATAGATGTGGACGCGTTCAGGTCGGCGTTCGTGCTCGAACAGCCCAACGAGAACGTTGCCGGGCTCGGAGAGGGCTGGCGGCTGCTGGCCGAGAAGACCGGGGGAGATTACCGGGGGGCGCGGGACAGGCTGTTATCGCGCCTGGGCAGGGACATGTCCGACGGCATCACGATGAGGCTCAGGCAGTACGGGGAAAGCAGGGACCTATTGGAGAAAAGACAGCTGGAGCAGCTGGAAGATGCCATCGACGAGGATGCGGCGAAGCTCAGGAGGGCCAGGGAGGACCTGGACAGGATAGCCCCTTTGAACGAGAGGCTGCAGGAGAAGCTGCAAGATGCCGAGGACGCCAGGCTTAACAAAGGGATGTGGACCGAGCGCAAGATGAGCGTGACCGCCTGGATGGACGTGAGGGAAAGGTGGGTCGCAAAGAACGAGGAGTACGCGAGGAAGAAGGCGGACCTGGAACAGATCGTCAGGAAAGAGAAGGAGAGGGATGAGCGCATATCGGAGCTGGCCGGCCTGAGGTCGGGGCATGAGGGGCCGGGCATGCCGCCTTCCCGCCTCGATGCTATAAAGGAGACGTTCTATGAGGTCAAGGAGGCGGTGGAGAAGGCCGAGGCCATAAAAGCGGGGCACAAGCGGCAGGAGGGGCTGTCGGCTGAGCTGCTGGACGCGGACCTGACCATAGAGGGGGCCGAACAGAGGCTGAGGGACATATACGGCAGGGCCTGCGAAGCAGGCAGGGCACTGGATGAGGCCGTCCGCGCCGACGAGGTATGGAAGGGCCGGTTCAAAGAAGTGATGGACCTCACCGAAGAGGACAGGAAGAAGATGGGAGAAGAAGCCACAAGGACGGCCGCAGGGTCAGCGAAGGACGGCGAAGGGCTCTTTATCAAGCTTTCACCGCTTTTCGGAATCCTTGCCGGTTTCGCCATATCCTTCCTTGCGCTCAGGAGGCCCTCCGACAGGACTGCCATGGTCCTGACAGTGGTCCTGTGTTCCGTGCTCGGCTTCGTCCTCAAGGCATACCTTGGCAGAAGGCGTGCTGCGAAACGGGTTGGAGGCGCGCTTGAAGCCGACGGCCTTGCGGGAAGGATAAGGCTTTACGATGAGATGAAGGCGGCAGGAAGGCCGCTTCTGCCAGACGATGCGGCCGCTGCCCGTAAGCGGTTGTCCGACGTCATGAGAGACGCTGATTCCCTGTCGCGCCTTGCCCTGATAGCGGCGAGGGCGATCGGGCGCGTAACGGAAAAGGACGCCGCCGAAGTCGGCGCCATCGCGGGCTACGACGTCGAGCTGGGCGTAAGGGGCCTTCTGGTGAAGGACGGCTCTTTCTGGTCAGAGGTGGCCAGGAAGAACAACATGAGGAACGAGCGCCAGAAGCTGATCGACGCAAAGGCCGCGGAAGTCGACACGGACGGGAAGGTAATAGAGGGACTGATCAAGGCGAGAGGGTCTGACACAGGGGCACTCGCGGCCGACGCCGAGGCTACCAGGCAGCAGGCAGCGGCAATAATGTCCGAATGGGAGCTGAAGTTCTCGCGGTGCACGTACCTTAAGGTCTCGATAGACAAGGAGGCCTTCCTCGACGCGGAGCGGCAGATGAGGCGCGCCGAGGACTACGAGAGGGAATACGACAGCGTCATCAATAGTCGCACACAGGAGGCCGAAAGGCTTTCCGGCGAGCTAAGGGAGGCGAGGTCGCGCGATATCGACAACATACCGGAGCTGGAAGAGAAGCTGTCGTACGAGGAGGGGCGCAAGAAGGCGTTGAAGCGCGAGGAGCGGGCGATTGCCCTGGCCGTGCAGGAGCTCGACGCCGCGAACGCAAAGTTCAGCTCGTCCGCGCTGGGCGCCATGAAGATGAGCGTCACGAACCTGCTCGGTACGATAACCGGGGACCGAGGAAGGGTGGTTGAAGTCGGGGAGGACCTCAAGCTGCTGATATCGTCCGACGGGACGGCCGTGTCGTACGAGCAGCTTTCACAGGGCACGAAAGACCAGCTGAACGTCTGCGTGAGGGTCGCTGCCGCGGAACTGCTGGGCGAAAGCAGGCGCATACCGATGTTCTTCGACGATTCATTCGGTACGACAGACGAGGCCAGGTTGGGCAGGATAAGAGAGCTTCTGGTGGAGATGTCGAAGACGAGGCAGTTCATCGTGCTTTCCCATTCCAGGGAGATAGAAGGGTGGGGCAAGAGCGTAATCATTAAATAAATACCAAATATGATGTATGATTATGTTATCTTTGCTTACCGGGGGGACTGCGATTGTTCAAATCCGAAAAAGCCGGGATATCGCCGGCGCTAATACTGGCTTCCTTGATGATCTGCTCCCTCGGTTACTACATGGTCAGCTTCCACAGGATGGCCCCGGCCGTCATGGCCTCCGAGCTGAAGGCGGAATTCTCCACTTCGTCGACTGTGCTGGGCCTCCTTTCGTCCATCTATTTCATAGTCTACGGGCTGGTGCAGATTCCCGTCGGCTACCTCGTAGACCGGTTCAACCCGGGCAAGGTGATGGGCATATTCACAGCCTTCGCGGCCGTGGGGTCCGTGCTGTTCGGAATGTCCACGAGCTTCGGCGCTGCCCTTTTCGCAAGGGGCCTGACGAGCCTCGGGCTTGCTGCGATATACGTGCCAGCGACTAAGCTGTTCGGCCAGATACTGGACAAGAAGGGCTTCATGCTCGCCACCGGCATCATACTCGGGATAGGCAACATCGGATCGCTCACGGCCACCGGCCCGCTCGCCGCGATCGTAGAAGGCATTGGCTGGAGGGCCGCTTTCTATATCATGGGCGGCGTCACCGCCGTAATCTCGGCCCTCATGCTCACTGTGATGGGCAGGGCGAAGGCAATGGACACCCGTACGGAGCAGAAGGGCAGGGAAGCGTCCGCAAGGAAGGCGTCCGGCTATGACATTGCGTTCGCTTCGGTTTTAGGACTGGGCATCTTCCTGAAGAACGGCCCTCTTTTCAGCTTCCAGGGGCTATGGGGCGTACCGTACGTGATGGACGTACACGGGCTTTCGCGCATGGGGGCGAGCTCGGTGATGATGCTCATGGCCCTTTCCGCGTCCTTGGCGGGGCTCCTTACCGGAGTCATCAACAAGGTGTCCGGGATCGGCGAAAGAAGGATGATGGGCATAACGTCCGTACTGTACGCGATGTCATGGATACCTATAGCCTTCCCCCTTGGCACATACGCTATCCCCGCCCTCAAGGCGACGTCGCTGGTGTTCGGCTCGGCGAGCACTATAATGGGGATAGCCATGCAGGCTGTGATAATCGGTGGGGTGGACGAGGGCGTAAGGGGCTCCGTCGTCGGCTTCGTGAACGGCATGTCGGTAGCCGGAGGCGCGATCTTCCAACCTTTGATGGGCTATATCCTTGACGGCGCCCAGGCATCCGGGAAGGGTCTGGCGTCGGGATACTCCTCTGCCCTGGTCCTCGGCCTTCTGTCGGTCAGCGTATCCTCGGCCCTGTTCATAACGGCGGCCGTGCTGGCGAAAAAGGCAGCCGGCAAGACCGGCCTGCCGGGACCCGGACTGGAGGCGGCGCAATGAGGGGCGGGGCGGCCTCAGGGACGGAGGAGGGCTCCGGCGGCAGGAACGGCGGCTTCGGCGTGTTGGTCGTCTGCTCGCTGTGCTTCTTCCTAGCGAACGTGCACAGGATCTCCCCTGGCGTATTCGCCGCCGAGCTCATGCGCGAGTTCGACGCCTCGGCCTCGGTTATGGGGCTTCTTTCGTCGAGCTACTTCTACACGTATGCGATCCTGCAGGTGCCGGTCGGGATATTGTGCGACAGGTTCAGGCCGGGACTTGTGATGGGGATATTCATGACCATAGGGGCGGCAGGCTCGGTCATATTCGCCATGAGCGGGTCGCTGGCGATGGCGATAGTAGGCAGGGTCATACTGACCGCTGGCATCTCGGCGGTGTTCATAGGGGCGATGAGGCTGTTCGGCTACGCTTACGGGAGCAGCGGGGCGTCGTTCGCCACGGGCATCATGGTCGCAGTGGGAAACGTGGGCGGCATGTCCGCGTCGGGGCCGTTGGCGTACGCCGTCGTGAACTACGGTTGGAGGGCGTCGATGATAGCCATAGGGGTGCTTACGCTTGCGGCGGGGACGGCCTCCATGGCCGTGACGAAAAGCTACGGCCGGAAGTCGCGGCCGGACTGCATTCAAGAGGAGGACGGCCTCTCCCTCAAGCAGGGGCGCAAGGACTACCTTGGCATGCTCGCTGTGCTCTCCCTTGCCGTGTTGGCGCAGTACGGCAGCCAGATGGGCTTCCAGGGCCTATGGGGCGTGCCCTTCATGACCGATGTGTACGGCATTACCAAGACCGCCGCGGGCAACATCATGATGCTGGCGAGCCTCGGGGCCGCTATAGGGGCCCCTTTGATCGGATGGCTGGTCGGAAGGAAAGGCGTAAGCGCCCATATGCTAGCCCTAGTGTCGGCATCCATATTCTTCCTGTCATGGTTCGCGATAGTCAAGAAGTGGGACGCGTCCGACCTCACCCTGCTCGGGATAGGGTCATTCTTCCTTGCCGGAGGAAGCTCATTCACATCCGTGCTCAATCCATATTTCTGCCAGCGTTACGTCGCGTCCGGCTCCAGGGGGCTGTTCTTCGGCATGCTCAATACCGCGCCGATGATCGGAGGGGCGCTGTACCAGCCCCTCATGGGATACATGATCGATCGCTACTTTTCGGCGGGGAAAGGGTTGGAGAACGGCTACTTCGCGGCTTTCAGGCTAGGACTTGCCAGCGCTGCGGCCGTGCTGGCGCTAAGGATTTTATACCATGCGAAATACTCGAAGATGAAAGGCCTTCCGGCCACGGGCGCAGGCGAGATGCCCCAGTGAGGCTCCGCTCACAGCCGGCCGGCAAGGCCGAGACGCCTCATGTTCCTATGGAACACGTCCTCGAGGTAAGACATGCCGTTTTCCTCCAGCACCCGGCTCACGCCAGCCTTGATCCTCCCGTCGGGATCTCCCTTCCCGTGCAGCACCCATGATGCCTGGTCCTCGTCCAACCCCGCTTCAAGCCTTACGACCTTCAGCATGCCCTCGTTCATGGGGCAGATTTCCTGGCACCTCATGCACCCGACCAGGCAGCGGTCGAAGCCCGCTTCGTACCATCCGGGCAGCTCGTTTGAGCTCTCGTTCGCAAGCGTGATGCATCTTCCCGCGTCGAGCATGAAACCCTTGTTCCCGATGGCTCCGGTGGGGCAGGCAGCCTCGCATGTGCCGCAGCCTTCGCATCCCTCAGCCAGGAAATCCGCGCCCATATCCTTTTCGAGAAGGCGTTCCATCCCTGCGGAGGCCGATCCTGCCCGCTTCGAGGCGATGTAGCACCTGAGCCTCACGTAGCTGCCCATGCCGGGCACGTAGGCGACGTTGTTCCTTCCGTACTTCGCAAGGCCCAGGACCACCGCCAGGGTCTTAAACGGCGCCCTTATCGGGGTCGCCTTGCCGAAGGCCTCTCCTACGGCCCCGTCCGCTTTTCGGATCAGATCCTCGTCGTCTATGTAAGTCGGCGGCACAAGCGCATAGGAGGTCCTTCCTCCCATTTCGACCGGCATCTCGTACAACGGCGCACTCATTGCGGCCATCACTACGGTGGCGCCTTCCAGTCCCAGCTCGGACAGCTTCTTCTGCCCCGCAAGATAGGTATCGAACACCGCGCCGTCGATCTCATTCCTGAAGGACCGGATCCTTTCGATGCATATGTCCGCCAGAGCGGCCGGCCCCCAGGCGAACCTCACATTGTCGACTTTCGCAAGCTCCTCAGCTCCGTACAATCGCAAGCCACCTCCCGCTCATGCATCTTCAACGCCGGCAGCGCCATAACCTTCCGCGCAAGGATTAATCCGGGTTGCGCCGAAAGGCCTTACCTACGGGCGATGCGAGCTTTGCGCCGAGGGGTATACAATAGTGCCGGGGATCCCTAGGACAGGATCCCCGGCGGTTAAAAGGAGGAAGGGAAGATTGGTTCTGGCTCCATACTAACCTCATATAGAACAATATGCAATACAGTATAAAGTATTTTTTGGAGTGCATGATGCAAGCCCGTATCCAAACCGCAGCAAGGAGGCTGGAAGCATGGGTCATATCGCCTTCAAATGTGCATATAACGACAACAGGGGGGAGGGCATGCCTGTGGTCGGGTACATGGGGGCATGCACGGGGCCCACGGCGGCATACAACGTGAAGAAAGGCTCGCCGTGGTGCTCGCTCCCGGAGTGCCCCTGCAGCTCCTACGTGCTCAGAGGAGAGCCGAGGCCAGAGGAGCCCTGCCAGGACAGCAGGATGCTTATCGAATGGAAAGCATATGCGGGATTCGACCACAACGGGCCCTGGAGTTGGACGCCCAGGAAGATCAACAACGCTGACGTGGGCGACATCGCGTTCCTGACGACCAGGTATCCGGGGGATGGGGAGGCCGGGCGTTTTATATTCGCGGCCTTCAGGATCGCCGAGGTGGTGCCGTACGACCCGGAAAAATCAGGCTGGGTGAAGGCGGATGATTCGCTCAAACTGGCGCTTTCTCCAGATGAGCTGGTGTTCTTCTGGGACCATTACGAAAACCGCAGCAACCCGTCCTACATCGGCTGGGGCAGCGGAAGGTTCAGATACCTCGACGGCAGGCAGGCGAAGGGCGCCATGGAGGCAATCGCGGCTTTGGTCAAGGACGAGCGAAGGAAGGGGATCGCCCTCGCTTTGGCGAGCCTGTCACAGCATGGCGAGTGAGCCGGAATAAGGCGAATGACCGTGAACCGCCTATTCACAGATGGTATAATCTTCTTCAGGCAGGAGATTTTCGATTTGGGGTGGTTTGATGGGCAGCCTCGACCTCAGTGGACATCTTAGCATAGAGGACGTCATCGACGTAGCGAGGAGGAACCGGCACGTAACGCTGTCGGCCCAGGCGCTAGAAAGGGTCACCAAGGCGAGGGAGCTGATAGAGAAGTGCGTGGACGCCCGCAAGGTCGTCTACGGTGTCACCACCGGCTTCGGCAAGTTCGCCAATGTCGTCATATCCAGCGAAGACACCAGGCTTTTGCAGAGGAACCTGATTATCTCGCACGCCACCGGCGTGGGGGATCCTCTTCCCTTGGACCAGGCCAGGGCCGTGCTCCTCCTGAGGGCGAATGCCCTCGCCAAGGGGCATTCCGGCGCAAGGCCGGAGCTCATAGAGATGCTAATCAGGATGCTGAACAAGGACGTCGTGCCCGTCATACCCTCGAAAGGCTCGCTGGGCGCGAGCGGGGACCTGGCTCCTCTGGCACACATGGCCCTCACCGTGATCGGCGAAGGGGAGGCCTACTACAAGGGCAGGAGGATGCCTTCCTCCGAGGCCCTTGAGAAGGCCGGGCTCAAACCCATGGACCTCATGGAGAAGGAGGGCCTCGCCCTTATAAACGGCACTCCGGTCATGACCGCAATAGCATGCCTTGCCATGTACGATACGCAGATGCTGCTGAAGGCCGCAGATATCGCGGCCTCCATGACGCTCGAGGCCATGAACGGCCTGGGGAGCGCGTTCGACCTGCGGGTGAGTGCGGTGAGGCAGCACCCGGGGCACGCGGTGGTCGCCGAGAACGTGCAGAAGATCACGAAAGGCAGCAGGATGCTTTCGGCCGGGGGCGGGGACAAGGTCCAGGACCCCTACTCCCTCAGGTGCGTACCCCAGGTGCACGGCGCGTCAAGGGACGCCTTCGCCCACATCTGGAGGGCCGTGTCCACAGAGATGAACTCCGTGACGGACAATCCGCTGGTGTTCCCCGACGACGGGGAAGTGATATCGGCGGGCAACTTCCACGGCCAGCCGGTGGCCCTCGTGATGGACTACCTCAAGATCGCGGTTGCCGAACTTGCCGACATCTCCGAAAGGCGCGTCGAGCAGATGGTCAACCCGAGCCTGTCCAGGCTCCCGGCTTTTCTGACCGAACACGGCGGCCTGAACTCGGGCATGATGATAACTCAGTACGTGGCCGCCTCACTGGTGTCCGAGAACAAGGTCCTCAGCCATCCCGCCAGCGTCGATTCGATACCGACGTCGGCTAACCAGGAGGACCATGTCAGCATGGGCACCATAGCCGCAAGGCAGGCCATGGAGATAGTGGGGAACGTAAGGAGCGTTTTAGCGATAGAGCTGATGTGCGCGGCGCAGGCCCTCGACATGAGAGGGTGCGCCGGGATGATGGGCAGGGGCACCGACGCGGCGTACAAGGTCGTAAGGAGCGCCGTGGCAAGGCTCGCCGAGGACAGGGTCATGTACAAGGACCTCGCGAAGGTGACGGCCCTGGTCGAGGACGGAACGCTCGTGGACGTCGTGGAGAGTGTGGTCGGTGAACTCTAGGGCAAGCAAAAGACCCTTCATAAGGAGGCTTAAGGTCGATGTATGACGGTATAGGAAAGTGCGGCTTGGACCTTGAAGGCGGCCTGCCGGGACCGTGCGTCTTCGAGCAGGGGATAAGGAGGGCGCCCGACCGCGGCTACAGGCTCACCAGGGCACAGACGGAAACGGCCCTCATGAACGCGCTGAGGTACGTGCCGTCTCAATATCACGACGAGCTGGCCCCCGAATTCCTAGAGGAGCTCGTGACACGCGGTAGGATCTACGCCTACAGGTTCAGGCCCCGGGGGAGGATATACGGCAGGCCCGTGGACGAGTACGAGGGAAAGTGCCTCGCCGGCAGGGCCTTCCAGGTCATGATAGACAACAACCTGGACTTCGAGGTGGCGCTCTACCCTTACGAGCTCGTCACGTACGGCGAGACCGGCTCGGTCTGCCAGAACTGGCTGCAGTACCGCCTCATCAAGAAGTACCTTGAAGAACTCACCGAGGATACCACCCTCGTCGTGGAATCCGGGCATCCGCTGGGCCTGTTCCCGTCGAAGCCGGAAGCCCCGAGGGTCATCATAACGAACTCGCTAATGGTCGGCATGTTCGACAACATGCGCGACTGGGAGGTCGCAGAACAGATGGGAGTCGCCAACTACGGCCAGATGACGGCCGGAGGCTGGATGTACATAGGCCCGCAGGGCATCGTGCACGGAACCTTCAACGCGCTGCTCAACGCGGGCCGGCTCAAGCTCGGGGTGGCGCGCGACGGAGACCTGCGCGGCAAGCTCTTC
>ERZ795044.1555-NODE-1555-length-20687-cov-6.772538_pt1 | contig 20687 bp, 17 predicted proteins | sample MGYA00375128_ERZ795044 | MGnify/ENA primary metagenome ERZ795044 (study PRJEB30173, sample SAMN05720213) | anaerobic digester metagenome | isolation source: active sludge of municipal wastewater-treating anaerobic digesters | place: USA | collected 2014-12-22 ... | reverse complement strand
AAGAAGCATTACAAGAAGAAAGACAACAGAAAATTCCGGGGGGGAATTCACATGCTGCTTGAACTGGCACGTTGGTTGCAGGGTTTTGCACGATTCTTCGCACTGTTCGATTACCTGACCATGCGCGCCATTCTTGGCGCTCTGACAGCACTCGCATTTTCGCTCTGGTGGGGGCCGAGCGTGATTGCGCGTCTGGCGAAACTGAAAGGCGGACAACCCATTCGTACCGACGGGCCGCAATCGCATTTTGCGAAAGCGGGTACGCCGACCATGGGCGGCATGCTGATCTTGCTGAGTCTTGGTGCTTCCACCTTGCTGTGGGCCGACTTGCGCAATCGCTATGTCTGGATAGTGCTGGCTGTCTTGGTGGCATTCGGTCTGATCGGCTGGCTGGATGACTGGATAAAAATCGTCAAGCGCGATCCGAACGGACTGAAGTCGCGCCACAAATATGCGTTGCAGTCGCTGTTCGGCTTGTTGGCCGCATTGGTGCTTTTTTACACGCAGGATGCCGCTTCCAATACCACGCTCTATTTGCCGCTGTTGAAAAACGTCGCCATTCCGATGGGGGCGATGTTTATCGTGCTGGCCTATTTCTGGATTGTCGGTTTTTCGAATGCCGTGAATCTGACCGATGGACTGGATGGTTTGGCCATCATGCCGACGGTGATGGTGGCGGCGGGTTTGGGCATCTTTGCCTATGCCTCGGGTAACTCGGTGTTTTCGCAATATCTGCAGATTCCCGCAGTGCCCGGTGCCGGCGAATTGGCAATCGTCTGCGCCGCCATTGCCGGTGCCGGTCTCGGCTTTCTCTGGTTCAACACCTATCCCGCGATGGTATTCATGGGCGACATCGGTGCGCTGGCACTCGGTGCCGCACTCGGCACCATTGCGGTCATCGTTCGCCAGGAAGCCATCCTTGTCGTGATGGGTGGCATTTTCGTGATCGAAACACTGTCGGTCATGATCCAGGTCGCAAGCTTCAAGCTCACTGGAAAACGCGTATTCCGGATGGCTCCGATCCATCATCATTTCGAATTGAAAGGCTGGCCCGAACCGCGCGTCATCGTGCGTTTCTGGATTATCTCTTTCATTCTCGTGCTGGTTAGTCTTGCGACCCTGAAGGTGCGTTGATATGGCATTCATTCCCGATCGCGCGCGGCAGGCCTTGAAGTTCGACGAGATGAACGGACAGTTTGATCCGTGGTTGCTCGCGATTTCGATTGCGCTGGTTTGCGTCGGCATCGTGATGGTGGCATCGAGTTCGATGCCGTATGCCGTAAGAATGCACATGGGCGAATTTCATTATCTGACTCGCCATATCGCGTTTCTCGTTGTCGGTTCGATGATGGCGCTGGCGATCATGAAAACCGATTTAAAAACCATTGAAACCCACAGCCATACCTTGTTGCTGCTATGCGTATTCCTGTTGGCCCTGGTAATGCTGCCAGCCATCGGAAAATCGGTGAATGGCGCACGTCGCTGGATCAATCTTGGCCTTTTCAGCTTCCAGCCTGTTGAAGCGGTGAAAATTTTATTTATCGTCTGGTTGGCCAGCTATCTGGTCCGCTTTCGCGATGTGATCGGACATCAATGGAAAGCCTTGCTGAAACCCCTGGGTGTTTCGATTTTTCTGGTCTGCCTGTTGCTGGTCGGCAAGGATTTCGGTTCGTCGATGTTGCTACTCACCATAGCGCTGGGCATGACCTATATGGGCGGTGCGCGCCTGCAGCATTTGAGTTTGTTGGTGCTCGCTGCCATGCCGTTGATCGCACTGGCGATTTACATCGAGCCTTATCGGATGCAGCGCATATTCTCGTTTCGCGATCCGTTTGCCGACCCGTTCGATAGCGGGTTCCAGCTCGTGCAAGCATTGATTGCCATCGGGCGCGGCGAATTTTCCGGAGTCGGTCTGGGTGGCAGCGTGCTGAAGCTGGACTACCTGCCGGAAGCCCATACCGATTTCATTTTTTCGGTGCTGGCAGAGGAACTCGGTTTTGTCGGTATCTGCGCCGTCATTCTCCTGTTCGCGGCATTCACTTGGCGCGCTTTCAACATTGGCCAGCGTTGTCTCGAACTTCGCCGTCCGTTTGCAGCCTACTGTGCCTTCGGCATCGGTATCTGGATTGCATTGCAGAGCATGATTTCGATGGGCGTGAACATGGGCGTGCTACCCACCAAGGGGCTGACCTTGCCATTGATTTCATCGGGTGGTTCCAGTGTGTTGATGACTTGCGTGGCGATTGGTTTGCTGCTGCGTATCAGTTATGAACTTTCCTGCGCGGAACGCACAGTGAACCTGCGCCGCAACGAAGGCCTGATGACATCGCCACGTTCGGAATATGACGAAGACGTCACCTCGCCGAAAGCCGTCACCTTGCCTGTGACTGCCAGCCTGCCACGCACTGCGCGCGATCGTCAGGAACCGAAGTGGGGCACGCGGGCATGACAACGATCAATAACGGACCCGTGATGATTCTTGCCGGTGGCACCGGCGGGCATATCTTTCCCGGCCTGGCGGTGGCAAATGAATTGCGTACGCGCGCCGTGCCCGTGATCTGGATTGGTTCCGATGGCGGCATGGAAACGCGCCTCGTGCCGCAACACCAGATCGCGATTGAAACCATTGCCGTGCGCGGTCTGCGTGGCAAGGGCGCGCTGGGTTTGCTGGCGGCCCCTTTCGTGATTTTGCGTTCGGTTTTCCAGGCCATTGGCAAAGTTCGCAAACACAAACCACGTGCCGTGCTGAGCTTTGGCGGTTTCGCCGCAGGCCCTGCCGGTATCGCTGCCTGGATTCTGCGTAAGCCATTATTGGTGCACGAAGCCAATCGCGCACCGGGTTTTACCAATCGCGTGCTGGCGAAAGTGGCTGATCGCGTGTTATGCGGATTTCCCGATAGTTTCAAGAATATTCCGAACGACGTGGTCGGCAATCCGGTGCGTCCGGAAATTGCAGCACTTCCTGTTCCGGAAATGCGTCTGGCGAATCGTTCCGGTGCCATTCGTCTGTTGGTGCTGGGCGGAAGCCAGGGTGCTCGCGCGATCAATGCTGCCGTACCCAAAGTGGTCGCGGCGATGAAGGGCAAAGTGGAGTTTGAAATTCGCCACCAGTGCGGCGAAAAAATGCTGGCCGATGCCAAACAGTCCTACGAAGCCGCCGGCGTAAAGGCGAGTGTCGAAGCCTTCATCCAGGATATGGCGGCGGCTTATGGCTGGGCGGATCTGGTGATTGGTCGTGCCGGTGCATTGACGGTGGCCGAGTTATGCGCGGCCGGTGTCGGAAGCATCCTGATTCCGTTTCCCGGTGCCGTCGATGACCATCAGGCTCGCAATGCGCAATATCTGAAAGAATGCGGTGCCGGTAACTGGCTCCGTCAAACCGAAACACTCGAGCATGATTTGCAGCAGTTACTGGGCGAGTTTTGCGAAGACAGAAATTTCCTGTTGCAGCTTGCCATCGCTGCACGAAAAGCGTCCTTGCCCGATGCCACCAAAGATGTGGCAGATATTGTCTTGTCGGAGGCTCAAGCATGATGCGTCATCGTTTCCAGCAAACGGGGGATCTGGCCAAGGCTTTCCCGCGCATTCATTTCGTCGGTATCGGGGGTGTCGGCATGAGCGGCATTGCCGAGGTGATGCTGACGCTCGGCTACAAAGTATCGGGTTCGGATCAGAACGAATCGGCAGCGACGCGCCGTCTGGTCAGCATGGGTGCGAAGGTCATGCGTGGCCATGCCGCGAGCAATATTGAAGATGTCGATTGCGTGGTGGTGTCGAGTGCAATCAAGGCCGATAATCCGGAATTGCAACAGGCCCACGCGCAGCAAATTCCCGTCGTGCCGCGTGCAGAAATGTTGGCGGAATTGATGCGCTTCAAGCGCGGCATCGCGATTGCCGGTACGCACGGAAAAACCACGACGACTTCGTTGACCGCCAGCGTGCTGTTCGAAGGCAATCTGGATCCTACATTCGTGATTGGCGGCCAGTTGCTGAGCGCAGGTGCCAACGCAAAACTCGGCACCAGCCAATGGCTGGTAGCCGAAGCCGACGAAAGTGACGGCAGTTTTTTGCGCCTGAATCCATTGATCGCGGTCGTGACCAATATCGATGCCGATCATCTGGAAAATTACGGCGGCGATTTCGAACGCGTGAAAGCGGCGTTCTCGGAATTCCTGCATCGCCTGCCGTTTTATGGTTTGGCGATCTTGTGCATTGATGATCCACTTGTTGCCGAACTGGCAAAGCAAACGCCACGTCACACGATTCGCTATGGCTTGTCGGAACAGGCAGATGTGCGAGCCAGCGAAGTCATGCAAGACGGCGGAGCCATGCGATTCAAGCTGCACCTTCCAGATGGCAGCGAGCAGGCGGTGACCCTGAATTTGCCCGGACAGCACAATGTATTGAATGCATTGGCCGCCGCCGCAGTGGGCTGGCAGCTTGGTGTTTCATCGGAAGCGATTGCGAGCGCGCTGAAGAAATTCCAGGGCATTGGCCGCCGTTTCAATATCAAGGGCGAACTGGATTTTGGCAACGGCAAGGCATTGGTCGTTGATGACTATGGTCATCATCCACGCGAGCTCGAAGCAGTATTCGCAGCGGCACGCGGTGGTTGGCCGGACAAGCGACTGGTCGTTGCTTTCCAGCCGCATCGCTATAGCCGGACGCGTGATTTATTCGATGATTTTGTCAGCGTGCTTTCCACTTGCGACGCCGTCGTATTGACGGAAGTGTATGCAGCAGGCGAAGCCGCAATTAATGGTGCGGATTCCAAATCACTCGCCCGTGCCATTCGCGCGCGTGGTCGTATCGATCCGGTCGTTGTGAGTAACGCACGTGAATTGGCCACCGTGCTGCCGGATGTTTTGCATGAGGGTGATCTGCTTTTGATGATGGGCGCAGGCGATATCGGCGCGATCGCAAATGACATCGCCAACAAAGGGTTTGAAGGAGCCAGACAGGCATGAAACGTATTACCGACGCGAAAGAATTTGGCCGTGTCGCCGTGTTGATGGGCGGTACCAGTTCCGAGCGTGAAGTGAGTTTGAATTCCGGCGCCAACGTGCTGGCGGCCTTGCTTGCGCGCGGCGTGGATGCGCAGCCCATGGACGGAATTCCTGCGCTGGTCGAAGCGCTGCACCAGAAGAAGTTCGATCGTGTTTTCAATATTCTGCATGGCACCAAGGGTGGCGGCGAAGACGGCATTTTGCAGGGTTTGTGCGAAGCCATGAATATTCCCTACACCGGTTCGGATGTGCTGGGCTCAGCCCTGAGTATGGACAAGATCCGCACCAAGCAAGTGTGGTTGAGTCTTGGTTTACCGACGCCACGTTATGTGCGCCTGAGTGTCGGTGATGATGTGCATGCTGCCGCGAAGTCGCTCGGGTTGCCGGTGATCATCAAGCCTTCCTGCGAGGGTTCGAGCGTTGGCGTCAGTCGCGTTTTCAATGATGCGGATCTCGATGCCGCCGTGGAACTGGCCGCACGCTATCCGGGTGAAATGCTGATGGAGCAATTGATCGAAGGTGGCGAATATACGATCGGTGTACTCGAAGGCAAAGCCTTGGCGAGTATCCATATCGTTCCTGCCGGCGAATATTACGACTATCACTCGAAATATATTTCGGATGAAACCCAGTACATTTGCCCGGGCTTGCCGGACGCCGAAGAGAAAGTCGTGCAGCAACTTGCCGAAAAAGCCTTTGCCGGCGTCGGTTGCCGTGGTTGGGCACGAATCGATTTCATGCGCGACAAGAATGGCGGCATCTTCTTGCTGGAAGCCAATACTGCTCCGGGCATGACCAGCCATTCGCTGATGCCGAAATCCGCCAAGGCATTTGGTATCGATTTTGAAAGCCTCTGCTGGCGCATTCTGGAGTCGAGCTTCGCATGATGAAAGCCCTTTTCCGCCTCACTGCATGGACACTGGCAATCGCCTTGGTGGTCTTGCCCGTGGCTGCGGTTTTGAATGGCTGGATCGGCGGCGAACGTTGGCCGATGCGGCATCTGCGTGTATCCGGCGAATTTCATCTGGTAACCGATCAGCAAGTGCGCGACACCGTGTTGCCGAACGTCGGCAAGGGCTACTTTGCGGTGAACCTGGAGCAGGTCCGGAAAAACATTGCCGGCTTGCCATGGGTGAAGCAGGTGGATGTCCGCAAACGCTGGCCGGATCGTCTTGAAGTAACGGTAACGGAATACAAGCCGCTGGCACGCTGGGGCGAGAAAAAACTACTGGCAGAAAACGGCGAAATTTTCGCAATACCGAAAAACGCGACATTCAAGCTGCCCTTGTTCGAAGGGCAGGAAGCCAATGCCAGCGAGATGATGTCTTTTTATAGCTATGCCAAGCCGCTGTTTTTGACTATGGGCTTGCAGGTGCAAAGCATTCGCATGAGTGCGCGCGGTAGCTGGAGCTTGACGCTCAGCGATGGCCTAGAAATTGAAGTCGGGCGAGGCGAGCCACAGCAACGTCTCGCGCGTTTTGCCCGACTGATGCCGCAGATAAAAAACGACGAACCCAATCGTCAGCTGCAACGCGCCGATCTTCGTTATACCAATGGCTTTGCCTTGAGCTGGAAACAAGCCCAAGGCAAAAGCGAAGTTGCAAACAATTTACAACAGGGCAGCACATGAATCGCAAGGGTGATAAATCACTAATTGTCGGGCTGGATATCGGCACTTCAAAAATCACGGCCATGGTCGGCGAATATTCCCCCGGACAGGAACTGGAAGTCATCGGTATTGGTTCGCATGAATCGCGCGGCATGAAGCGGGGCGTGGTGGTAGATATCGAATCCACCGTGCAATCGATCAAGCATGCGATCGAAGAAGCCGAACTGATGGCGGGCTGCGAAATCCGTTCCGTTTACGCTTCCATTTCCGGTAGTCATACTCAATGTCGCAACTCGCCTGGTATCGTGCCGGTCGCGAGTGGTGAAGTTACCTATCAGGATCTTGATAATGTGCTGCAAGCTGCAAAAGCCGTCGCGATTCCGTCCGACCAGAAAATCCTGCATGCGATTCCGCAGGAATACATCGTCGATAATTCGCAGGAGGGCATTCGCAATCCGGTCGGTATGTCGGGCGTCCGTCTGGAAGTGCGGGCACACATCATTACCGGCGCCTTGTCGGCCGCCGCGAATATCACCAAATGCGTGAATCGTTGCGGTTTGCAGGTTGATGATCTGATCCTGTCTTCGATCGCATCGAGTACTGCCGTTCTTACATCGGATGAAAAAGAATTGGGCGTCGTGCTGGTGGATATCGGTGCAGGTACGACCGATATCGCCGTGTTCGTACAGGGCTCCATTCGCCATACCGCATCGCTGCCGATTGCAGGTGACCAAGTCAGTAACGACATCGCTCATCTGTTGCGTACACCTACGCCGGAAGCAGAACAAATCAAGGTGCGCTACGCCTGTGCTTTGGCGCAACTCGCCACTGCCGAGGAAAGCATCCAGGTGCCGAGCGTTGGTGATCGCCCACCACGTCGTCTGGCGCGCCAGGCATTGGCCGAGGCAGTACAGAACCGTTACGAGGAAATTTTCGAAATGGTACAGGCCGAATTGCGTCGTTCCGGTTTCGAAGATCTCGTGCGCGCCGGCTTGGTGCTGACGGGTGGCTCTTCGCGTATGGAAGGCGTGGTTGAACTTGCGGAAGAAATGTTGCACATGCCGGTTCGCGTCGGCATCCCGCAAAACATCAAGGGCCTGGGTGAAGTTGTAGGCAATCCGGTGCATGCCACCGGTGTTGGTTTGTTGCTCTGGGGAAGCGCGAGTGAAAACCCGCGTCGGCCATCCCTGTCCAGCAGCAAGGCAGGCAACCTGTTTTCAAAACTTCGCAATTGGTATCGCGGAGAGTTTTAGTCGTTGTTACATATATAAAAAGAATATTCATTTAAATCACGGAGGATCTGAACATGGCACATTTTGAATTAGTGGAAAAATTGGCACCTAACGCGGTCATTAAGGTGATCGGCGTCGGTGGTGGCGGTGGCAACGCGGTCGCACACATGGTGAATGCCGGTGTCGATGGTGTTGAATTCATCACGGCGAATACCGACTCGCAAGCAATTAAAAACGTCGGAGCAAAAATGCAATTGCAACTCGGCGGAAATGTAACGAAAGGCCTGGGCGCAGGCGCAAATCCGGAAGTCGGCCGTCAAGCCGCGCTGGAAGATCGCGAACGCATCGTCGAAGCTTTGACGGGTGCCGACATGGTATTCATCACTGCCGGCATGGGTGGCGGAACCGGAACCGGTGCAGCGCCGGTTGTCGCACAGTTGGCAAAAGAAATGGGAATCCTGACGGTGGCCGTTATCACCAAGCCTTTTCCGTTCGAAGGCCGTCGTCGTATGCAGGTCGCTTTAAAAGGTATCGAGGAATTGGCGCAACATTGCGATTCCCTGATCACCATTCCAAATGAAAAACTGATCACGGTACTCGGTCGCGATGCGACGATGATGCAGGCCTTCCGTGCCGCCAACGACGTATTGCTTGGCGCCGTGCAGGGTATTGCGGATTTGATCGTGCGTCCGGGTTTGATCAACGTCGACTTTGCCGACGTGCGCACCGTGATGAGCGAAATGGGTCTGGCCATGATGGGCAGCGGCACCGCCCGTGGCGATGATCGTGCACAAGCTGCCGCGGAAGCCGCTATCAGCAATCCATTGCTGGACGAAGTCAATCTTGCCGGTGCCAACGGCGTGTTGGTGAATATCACCGCAGGTCCGGATTTCACCATGCGCGAGTTTGATGAAGTCGGTCGTATCGTTGATGAGTTCGCTGCGGAAGATGCAACGGTCGTCGTCGGTACCGTGCTGGATCCGAATATGCAGGACGAAGTCCGCGTGACCGTCGTTGCTACCGGTTTGAATCGTGGGGTTGCCCGCGGAAGCGTGCGTCCGGATCGCGTCGAGTTCGGCAGCAAGGAACCGATGCGCAATCCGGTCAAACTGGTTCGCAACGCCACCACAGGCTTGCCCGATTACGACAGCATGCTGAATGCCGAAACGAATATGGCAGGTAATAACCTGGGTTTGCGAGCTGCTACCCGTGTCAGTGAATCACAGCCGCAAACGGCATTAAGCGATCTGCCGACCGACCATAGTTATCTGGATATTCCGGCGTTCCTGCGTCGCCAGGCGGACTAAATCCTGTTGAATCAAGTCCGGGCTTGAATGTCCGGGCTGAGTTAAAAACAACATCAAGGATGATGTTGAGTGTCTTGTTCTCTTTGATTTACTTCGAGCCCGCCTTTTGGCGGGCTTTTTTTATGGCCCGCGGGGCTGTATTTCTGCCAAGCGTTCCACATTTAGAACATATAATTGTTGCAAGTCCGTGAAAAACAGGGGCTTTTTGGCTTTCGTTCAGCCGGAGCTGTGATATCCTCGCGGGAGTTTTGTGCTGTTCCCGGAAAGCGTCAGGCTTGGGTAGATGGAATAAACCATGATGATGAAACAACGTACCTTGAAAAATGTCATTCGCGCCACTGGCGTGGGTCTGCACAGCGGGCAAAAGGTTTATATGACCTTGCGTCCAGCCGCGCCGAATTCGGGCATTATTTTTCGTCGTACCGACTTCGCCAAACCGGTTGAAATCAAGGCTCATGCATTATTGGTCGGTGAAACCAGCATGTGTACTGCGCTGGTGCAGGACGATGTCCGCGTCATGACGATCGAGCACTTGATGTCGGCTTTTGCGGGTCTCGGTATCGATAATGCGTATGTTGATTTGTCGCATTTCGAAGTGCCGATCATGGATGGTTCCGCCGGTCCTTTCGTATTTCTGCTGCAGTCTGCCGGCATTGAAGAGCAGAACGTAGCCAAACGTTTCATCAAGATCGTCAAGCCGATCCAGGTGGTGGACGGCGACAAATGGGCACGTTTCGAGCCTTTTGACGGTTTCAAGGTCGGTTTTACAATCGACTTCAAGCATCCGGTTTTCAGCAAATCGACCTCCAGCGTAGAAATCGACTTCTCGACCACTTCGTTCGTGAAGGAAGTCAGTCGGGCCCGCACCTTCGGTTTCATGAAAGACATTGAATTCCTGCGCGACCGTAACCTTGCCCTGGGCGGCAGCATGGACAACGCGATCGTGCTGGACGACTACCGCATCCTGAACGAAGACGGCCTGCGCTACGAAGACGAGTTCGTGAAACACAAGATTCTCGATGCCATCGGCGATTTGTATCTGCTCGGTCACAGCCTGGTCGGTGCGTTTTATGCCTATAAATCAGGCCATGCCCTGAATAACCAGTTGCTTCGCGCCATGCTGGCCGACCCGAGTACCTGGGAAGAAGTCACCTATGCCGATGATCCGGCAACCGCCCCGATTTCCTACGCCCATCCGGCGCACGCCCAATAAAACAGGGCATTTTGCCTTGGTGATCTTGCACTTTGCGGCTTGTATCACATTGAAATAACAGGTTTTTAACGGCGGCTCTAACGTATTCCGGCACAATGACCGGCCACAGCGATGTTGGCTTTAGGGCAAGGATGCCAGTTTTAGGAGTTGTTCCCGCAGTTGCGGGTCTTCCACGGAGTGGGCGGTGGCTCGCAATGAATCGCGAACTGCCTGAGTAAGGGGCTTACCGGTTGTTGGACTCAGGGGGACCGAGTCCGGGGGAGTCACTTTTATCGTCAAAGCCTGGACTCGAAACCCGGCTGCACCGGCCGCGCTAAGTAAAGCGTCGCCATAAAGGCGCAGTTTGGACTTCCAGACCGGATTTGATACCGAATACACCAGTTTTTCCTGACTGATATTGGCGAGCCGACATTCTTTCGCCAATGCAGGGGGCAAAATTTGGCGCAGTGTTTGGTCGAGCTGGTCCAGTTGCTGGGCCCGTTGGATCAGTTTCATCAGGTTTGATTCGTTCGCTGCCTGCAGCGCCTGAACCGGACCACCGGATGAAGCCACCGTGCCATGGACCTGATTGTGAGAACGTTTAAGCATGATGAACATTATCATCGTTTCAAAATTCTTTCGCACGCCCAAGAAGTTGGCGTTCGATGATCCAAAAACCGCCGCCATTGCCGGTGGTTCGATATTCTTATTGTTAGCACTCGCTTTCAGCATCGGCTTTTTTGGCCGTGGCGCCAATGGCGCCGCCAAAGCTGAAATCGCCCGTCTTCAGGCGCAGCTGACCGAACAAAACAAAGAACTCAAAACCGCAAAGGCAGACGCGCAACGCGAAATCAACGCAGTTGCCGCCCGCGTTGGCGAATTGCAAATCCAGGCCAACCGCTTGAATGCGCTCGGCGAACGTCTTGCAAAAGACGGCAAATTTACCGATGGCGAGTTTAATTTCGACAAACTTCCCGGCGCCGGCGGTGACGAAACCGTAGAAGATGTAAAGTCGAAAGACCTGTTGAGCGACCTGAGCGCTCTGCAGGTCCAGTTCGATAACTCGGGCCGCCAGCTTTCTGTTCTGGAAGCCATGTTGTTTGACCAGCATCTTGAAATGAGCCGCACGCCTTCAACACTTCCGGGCCGTGGTTACATCACTTCCACCTTTGGTACCCGTTCCGATCCGTTTTCCGGTGGTCGCGCCCATCACAAAGGCATTGATTTTGAAGCCAATACCGGTGATCCGGTGTATGCAGCTGCCGATGGTGTGGTCAGCTATGCAGGTGTAAAAAACGGTTTCGGCAACGTCGTGGAAGTTGATCACGGCAATGGCTATACGACGCTGTATGGTCACAACTCGGGCTTTACAGTCCGTGCAGGCGATCTGGTACGTGCAGGCCAGCAAATTGCCAGGGCGGGTTCGACCGGTCGTTCAACCGGCCCGCATATTCATTTTGAAGTGCATGTGAATGGCGTCGCCGTAAATCCGATGCCCTTTCTGGAAAGCGTAAAACGATAATTGTCTGGGATTGATATCGCTTAATCCGCCCACAGGTTAAACTATGCGGCCGCCATGTAAGCATGCGCGGCCGTTTTCATGATGGGCCTTTTATTTTCTCGCGCGGACTTTGTCTGCCTCACACGGTGGTTTGATTTTCCCATGCTCAATAGTCTTCTTACCCGCATCTTTGGCAGCCGTAACGAACGTCTGCTGCGTCAATTCCAGAAAAACATTGATCGCATCAATTCCCTCGAGCCGGAAATGGAAAAACTCGGTGATGACGGGCTTCGTGCAAAAACAGAAGAATTCAAGGCTCGTATTGAAAAAGGCGAGACGCTGGACCAAATACTGCCTGAAGCTTTCGCCGTTTGCCGTGAAGCCTCGAAGCGGGTTTTGGGTTTGCGCCACTATGATGTGCAGCTCGTTGGCGGCATGGTGCTGCATTCCGGCCGCATTGCGGAAATGCGCACCGGTGAAGGCAAAACGCTGGTGGCTACCTTGCCAACTTACCTGAATGCGTTGTCGGGCAAAGGCGTTCACGTGGTGACGGTGAATGATTACCTCGCACGTCGTGACTCGGCATGGATGGGTCGTCTCTATAACTTTCTCGGCATGACGGTTGGCGTTGTCTATCCCGGTATGCCGCATGGTGACAAGAAAGGCGCCTATGCTGCCGATATTACCTATGGAACCAATAACGAATACGGCTTCGATTATCTGCGCGACAACATGGCCTTGTCGAAAGATGACCGTTTCCAGCGTGGCCAGAATTTCGCGATCGTCGACGAAGTCGACTCCATTCTCATCGATGAGGCGCGTACCCCGCTGATTATTTCCGGACCTGCCGACGAGTCGCCCGAGCTCTACATGAAAGTGAATCGCCTGTTGCCGAAGTTGGTGCGTCAGGAAAAAGAAGACGGTGACGGTGATTTCTGGGTTGATGAAAAACAGAAGCAGGTGCATTTGTCCGAAGCCGGCATGGAGCACGCGGAAAAACTATTGCGTGAAGCCGGCATCATCAGCGAAGAAGACAGTTTGTATTCGGGCCAGAACCTGACTGTCGTGCATCATCTGAACGCAGGATTGCGAGCACATGCGTTGTACCAGCGTGATGTTGACTACATTGTTCGCGATGGCGAAGTCATCATCGTTGACGAATTTACCGGTCGTACTCTCGCTGGCCGTCGCTGGTCCGATGGTTTGCACCAGGCGGTCGAAGCGAAGGAAGGCGTGCCGATCCAGCGTGAAAACCAGACGCTCGCTTCGATCACCTTCCAGAATTATTTCCGGATGTACAACAAGCTTTCGGGTATGACCGGCACGGCCGATACCGAAGCCTATGAATTCCAGTCTATCTACAATCTTGAAGTCGTCGTGATCCCGACCCATCGTCCGATGGTGCGCAAAGATCATGCCGACCTCGTGTATTTGACACGTGATGCCAAGTTCAATGCGGTCAGCGTTGACATCAAGGATTGCTATGAGCGCGGGCAGCCCGTGCTGGTGGGTACGACTTCGATCGAGACCTCCGAATTGCTTTCCAGTCACCTCAAGAAAGCCGGTATTCCGCATGAAGTGTTGAACGCCAAGCAGCACGAACGCGAAGCGCAAATCGTGGCCCAGGCCGGCAGTAAAAAAGCCGTCACCATCGCCACCAATATGGCGGGTCGTGGTACTGATATCGTTTTGGGCGGCAGTCTGGAAGCGCAATTGCATGCGTTGGGCGAAGATGCGAGCGAGCTGGACAAGTCACGCGTGAAATCGGAATGGCAGAAGCATCACGACGAAGTGCTTGCCCTGGGTGGTTTGCATATCATCGGTACCGAACGTCACGAATCGCGACGCATCGACAATCAGCTACGCGGTCGTTCCGGTCGCCAGGGCGACAACGGGTCATCGCGTTTCTATCTGTCGCTCGAAGATAATTTGATGCGAATCTTTGCAGCTGATTGGGTGCAAAACGCGATGCGTCGCATCGGCATGAAAGAAGACGAAGTCATCGAAAGCGGCATGGTGACCAAGCAGATCCAGAACGCGCAGAAAAAAGTCGAAGCGCATAACTTCGATATCCGTAAAAACCTGCTCGATTACGATGATGTCGCCAACGATCAGCGCAAGGTCATTTATCAACAGCGTAATGAATTGCTTGAGGCCGATTCCGTCAAGGACGCAATCGATGCCATTCGCGACGACGTCATTTCGATGACGGTTCGCCGCTACGTGCCCGTGAATTCTATTGACCAGCAATGGGACATCGACGGTCTCGAACGTAGTTTGACCGATGAATTTGGCATGACGCTGGATTTGAAGAGCCTGGTCGAAAAATCGGAAGAGCTTGATGACAACGCCTTGCTGGATCATGTGCTGAAAGCTGCCGAAAGACTGTTCGTCGACAAGGAAGCGCAGATTTCGTCGGAAATGATGCGGCATCTTGAAAAGCACCTGATGCTGAACGTGCTTGACCAAAGCTGGAAAGAGCATCTGGCACGCATGGACTATATGCGTCAGGGCATTCATTTGCGCGGTTATGCCCAGAAGCAGCCCAAACAGGAATACAAGCGCGAATCCTTCGAACTGTTTTCGGAAATGCTCGACAAGGTAAAGCAGGATGTCATTACGCTGCTGGCACGGGTTCGCATTCGCGACGAGGAAGAAGTGGCAGCGATGGAAAACGCCGAACGCCAGCGTCTCGAAGCACAAGCGAAGAACATGCAATTCCAACATCCTGAAACCGGTGATTTTGGCGTCGATGACGAAATGCAGCAGGCGATGGCCTTTGCATCGCAGGATGCCGCCGAAATGCAGCCGAAAACGATTACTCGCGATGCCGACAAGATTGGCCGTAATGACCCTTGTCCTTGCGGCAGCGGCAAAAAATACAAGCAATGTCACGGCCAGCTGACTTAATCGGCGTGCATGAATCCGGGGTCTGAAACATTGGCTCCGATTCATGTGGTGGCGGGTGTTTTACGTGACACCCGCGGAAGAATTTTACTGGCTCGGCGGACCGAGGGACGTGATCTGGCGGGTGCCTGGGAATTTCCCGGCGGCAAGGTCGAGACCGGTGAGTCACCTCTGCAAGCACTCGAGCGGGAACTGCTCGAAGAACTCGGCATTCGAATCGGCCATTGCACGCCACTGATTTCGGTGCCTCAACATTATTTAAACAAGAAGATCGTGCTGGATGTTTACACGGTCTCATCGTTTAGCGGCAAGCCCAAAGGTCTTGAAAAACAGGCATTGGCATGGTCCCCGCTGGAAAAACTTTCATCCTATCCGATGCCGCCTGCCGACAAACCCGTTGTTGCGGCACTTACCCAGCCGGATCTGTTGGCGATTACCCCTGAATTCGACGGTGAAAAGACCGGTTTTCTGTCCCGTATCGAAAAGCAGCTGATTTCAGGAATACGCTATATCCAGTTACGTTGCAAAACATTGCCGGCAAAAAAACTGAAAGAGCTTGCGCTGGATATTCGTACCTTGTGTCATGAACATGACGGCGTGCTGTTGATCAATCAGGATATTGAATTGGCGATGTCACTCGATTGTCCCGTGCATTTGAAATCCACCCAATTGATGCAGCCCGGTATCGAAATCCAATTATCGGCACATCCTTTTTCCGCCGCTTGTCATGACATTGACGAATTGAAAAAAGCTGAAAGTCTCTTGGCGTTATTCGCGGTATTGGGGCCGGTGCTTTCCACCAAGTCGCATCCTGGTGTCGAGGGAATGGGCTGGTCCGGCTTTACCAGGATGCGTAACGAGGTCTCGTTGCCTATATTTGCACTGGGCGGACTGGCTTCGGGCGATTTGGAAACGGCACGCCGGCACGGCGCCCAAGGTGTAGCAGGGATCAGCGGCTTCTGGCTGGCTAAGCCTTAGCCAATTGACGATAGATCGAATCAAGACGTTTGACGCCATCGCCCAAGGATACAAGATCATGCACATTGCTTATCACGTCGTTCGCGATAGCCAGTCGTTGTGCCCGGCTTGCCTGCCCATCGAGCATTTTTTCGGCAAGTGATTCACTGATATTGTCACGGGCAAGCAGCCGTGATTTTTGAGTTGCACGCGGTACATCGACCACAAGAATGCGCTTTATCCAGTCGTAATGTGTTTTACCAGCTTCCGCCAGCAAGGGAATGGCAACGATGGCGTAGGGTGATTCGGCGGTTTTGCATTGCTGCGCCAACAGTTCACGTATACGCGGGTGGGTGATGGATTCCAGTTTTTTCCGGGCATCGGCATTTTCGAAAATAAGCTCGCGCAATGCCTGGCGGTTTAATTGGCCCGCAACGACAACTTGCGAGCCGAAACAGGCGGCAATTTCTTCAAGCGCCGCTTGTCCGGGTTCAACGATGCTGCGCGCGGCAAGGTCGGCATCGGCAATTCCGATACCAAGCTCGTTGAAAAAGCCGGTCACGGCAGATTTACCGGATGCTATTCCTCCCGTGACGGCAACAATAAATTCAGCCATTACCTGGCAGTCTCCTCGTAGTTATCCGTTGCAATTTCAAAGCCGGAAATCCATCGCCAACAAGCGAGTCTTCATTCCATGCATCGGACCAGGGCAATGAAATTCGAACCGTGGCTGCCTACTCATCCGCAGAAATTGAGCGTTTGCATCAAGTGGGCATTGCCCAATGCATATACGCAGCAATCAGATCCATTCCAAGAATGAATTGCACCCAGCCTGCAGCGGCAAGGTAGGGGCCGAATGGTATGGGAGTACTGTTGTCGCGACCTTTGATAGCCAGGTAAATCGATCCGATAATCGCACCGATGAATGACGAGAGCAGAACGATCGTCAATATTGATTTGGGCCCGCACCATGCACCAAGAGCTGCCAGCAATTTGAAATCGCCGTAGCCCATGCCTTCCTTGCCCGTCACCAATTTGAATAGTTTGTAAACACTCCACAAGCTCAGGTAACCGACAGCGGCGCCCATGACGGCATGCCACGGGTCTTGGAAAAGTGGCACCAAGCTAAGCGTCAAGCCAAGCCACAATAGCGGCAGTGTGATGTCATCGGGCAGGTACTGTGTTCTCACATCGATGCCGGCAAGCGAGATCAGGCAGGCTGTAAAACCCATTGCAGCAAGGCCTTCCAGGCTAGGGCCGAACTTCCAGATGCAGATTGCAAACAAAATGCCGGTCAGCAATTCGACGGCCGGGTATTGCCAAGAAATTGCCGTTTTGCAGTGGCGGCAGCGGCCACGCAGGACAAGATAACTGATGAGCGGGATGTTCTCGAACGCAGACAGGGGATGTTGGCAGTGCGGACAATGCGAACCTTTCACCACGATATCGGGAGGTGCCGGCTCGTAAACTTCCGGCAATTCCAGCATTTCACGACTTTCATGACGTGCTTGCCACAGCAGGCGGTTTGGCAACCTAAGGATCACGACATTCAGGAAGCTGCCGATCAGTAACCCGAAAAAGAACGCCACTGTGATTAACAGTGGCGTATTGCTCAATAATATTTCCATCGTTTTTACATCGCCGCAGCAAGTTTGAAAATTGGCAGGTACATGCCAACCACCATGCTGCCCACCAAGCCACCAATGACGACCATGACCATGGGTTCAATCAGTGTGGACAGGGTATCAACGGCGTTGTTGACTTCCTGCTCGTAGAATTCAGCCACCTTGTAGAGCATGGTATCCAGCGCGCCGGCTTCTTCGCCGATGGCAACCATCTGGATGACCATGTTGGGGAACAGGTTTACCTGCTTCATCGACATATTGACCGAGTAGCCCACAGCGACGTCTTCACGAATACGGGCGACCGCATCTTCATAAATAATATTGCCCGTGGCTCCGCCGACGGTTTCCAGGGCTTCAACCAGAGGCACACCGGCCTTGAAGGTAACGGCGAGTGTCCGTGCAAAACGTGCAATCGCAGAGTTGTGCATGACCTGTCCGATTACGGGCACCTTCAGAATCATCCGGTCCAGGAAATGGTTGAACGGACGCGATCGTTTCTTGGCTGCGAAAAATGCGACCACGACGGCAATAAGAACTCCAAGGATCATGTACCAATAGGCAATGACGAAATCGGAACAGGCCAGAATGAACAGGGTAAAAGCAGGCAGGTCGGCACCAAAACTCTGGAAGACATTTCTAAATGAAGGAACCACGAACACGAGCAAAACGGCACTCACGATCACGGCTACCGCGATCACCATGGCCGGATAGAACAGGGCCTTTTTGATCTTGCCTTTCAGTGTTTCGATGTTTTCCTTGTAGTTGGCAATCGTGTGCAACACGGTATCGAGCACACCGGCACCTTCGCCGGCACGTACCAGATTGACATACAGGTCATCGAAGTACAGCGGGTACTTGCCGAGCGCTTCCGAAAGTGACGAGCCGCCTTCCACTTCGGTCTTTACGCCCATAACGAGATCTTTCATCTTCGGATTTTTTTGTCCGCCTGCAATGATTTCAAAACTTTGCACCATGGGGACGCCCGACTGCATCATCGTCGCAATCTGGCGGCTGAAGATGGCAATATCCTGTGGTTTGATTTTCGCACCGGCAGATCCAAAGAACGGTTTTGTTTTTGGTTTGACGACGGTGGGATTGATACCCTGTTTGCGAAGTTCGGCTCGCAGCAGGTTGGCATTTTTGGCGGTGGATTCGCCTTTCATCTTGATGCCGCGTTTGTCTGTACCTTCCCAGACGAATTCACCCATGGCGGAAGTTGCTGCACGCGCTTTGGTTACTGCTGCTTTGGAGGCTGCCATGGCTTAGTCCTTTGTTACACGGTTGATTTCGGCAAGGCTGGTCATGCCAACACTTGCCTTGATAAGAGCGGAGCGTCGCAAATCATTTACGCCGGATTTCAATGCAGCTTCGCCGATCTGCAGAACATTGCCACCGAGCAGAATAATTTTCTGGATTTCTTCCGTCATTGGCATTACCTGATAGATACCGACGCGGCCCTTATAGCCTTCATTGCAGTCAGCACAACCCACGGCTTCATAGAGGCGAATGCCGGCTTTGAGATCTTCGGGCGTAAAGCCTTCCGCTAGTAGCGCGGCCTCTGGCAAATTTATTTCGCGCTTGCAATCATGCAGGCGTCGCGCGAGCCGTTGTGCGATAACCAACGTGACCGACGATGTGATGTTGTAGGGCGCGATGCCCATGTTCATCAAGCGTGAAATGGTTTGTGGTGCATCGTTGGTGTGCAATGTCGACAATACCAAGTGTCCGGTCTGCGCTGCTTTCACGGCAATCTCGGCCGTTTCCAGGTCACGAATTTCGCCGACCATGATGATGTCAGGATCTTGTCGCAGGAAGGAGCGGAGTGCTACGGCAAACGTCATGCCGCGCTTTACGTTCATCTGGACCTGATTGATGCCCGGTACCCGGATTTCTACCGGGTCTTCGGCCGTCGAGATATTTCTTTCTTCGGTATTCAGGATGTTGAGACCGGTATACAGTGATACGGTTTTGCCGGAACCGGTCGGGCCCGTGACCAGAATCATCCCGTATGGCTTGGCCAGTGCATCCATGTAGAGTTGTTTCTGGGCATCTTCATAACCGAGCTTGTCGATGCCGAGTTTGGCGGCACTGCCATCAAGTAAACGAAGTACGACTTTTTCACCAAACAAGGTGGGGCATGTACTTACCCGGAAATCCATTTGTTTGGTTTTGGAGATATTGAGTTTGATGCGACCGTCTTGCGGAACACGTTTTTCCGCAATATCGAGTTGCGCCATGACTTTCAGTCGAGCGGAGATACGTGGTTGCAACTTCACGGGTGCTTTTGCGACATTTTTCAGCACACCATCGAGCCTGAGACGAACACGGAATTCGGTTTCGTAAGGCTCGAAGTGGATATCCGATGCGCCTTTCTTGATGGCGTCCAGCAAGACCTTGTTCACGAATTTGACGACGGGAGTGTCATCGCCCTTGGCTTCGACACCGGTATCGGGACCATCATCGTCGCCACCGGTGGATTCAAGGTTTTCAAGCCCTTCGTCGTCGTCATCGCCTGCGTTAAGTGTATCGCCCGCAGTCAGTGCCAACTCAAGCGATCTTTTTAATACGTCTTCACTTACCAGAATGGGCTCGACCGTCATATTGGCGGCGAACTTGATCTCATCCAGGGCACGGGTGTTGGTGGGGTCGGAAATGCCGACATAAAGCCGGTTGCCGCGTTTAAATAAAGGGAGAACATGATGCTTTTGCAGCAGTTCTTCGCCGATGATCTTGACGGCGGATTGGCCTAAATCCAGTGCCGTGGTATCGAAAAGCGGCATCCCGAATTCGACGGCATTGGCGGCGGCAATCTGGGTTTGTGTGACAAGGCGCTGTTCAAGCAGATAGAGCTGGACTTGCTTCTTTTGCTTCGTGGCTTCATCAAGGGCTTGCCGGGCATCGGTTTCGCTGAGGGCGCCGTCCAGTACCAGGCGTCTTGTGATGCCTGTAATGCCCACTAAATTGGCAACGGCAGTGTTCATGCCAGCCCCCTTTCTCTATGAATATCTGGACTTTACCGCAATTTCTTCATCCAGCGAAGTAATAATTGCTTTCAGGTCTCGCAATTTCGAAAATGTAGCCGCAATAGGGCAGGGAATCAATACTGGCGGTTCGCAAGCTTTTATACGGGGAAATAAAAAAGCCCGGCGATTGCCGGGCTTTTTTGCCGAATCAAGAGCGATATCAATTACGGCATTCTTTTGGCACCCAGCCAGGATTCGTGGCAGTTACGTTGCTGGAACATGTCCATTCCACGACACCTGTTGCCGCACTGGCTGCAGGATCAGGAGTGATCCGGAAAATAACATTGCCTCCGGTGTAAACTGTATTCGCGTCATGCGGAGAAATGTG
>ERZ795044.1553-NODE-1553-length-20692-cov-5.178030_pt1 | contig 20692 bp, 19 predicted proteins | sample MGYA00375128_ERZ795044 | MGnify/ENA primary metagenome ERZ795044 (study PRJEB30173, sample SAMN05720213) | anaerobic digester metagenome | isolation source: active sludge of municipal wastewater-treating anaerobic digesters | place: USA | collected 2014-12-22 ... | reverse complement strand
CATTTTGAAATGAGCCGGCAGGCTGTATCCAAACATATCAAAGTACTCCAGCAAAGCGAGCTGATAAAACCGGAGCAGTCGGGCCGGGAAATTTATTATCATTTCAACCCAAAAAAAATGCAGGAATTAGATCAATGGCTGGCCCGTCTCCGTAAAAACTGGGAAACACAGTTCAATCAGCTGGATAAAGTATTACAAACATTAAAAAAACAAACAAAATGAACTTGCTCTTTGATTTTACCGTTGACAAACCCGCTAAAACCATTTATATCACCCGCGAATTTGATGCCCCGCAATCGCTGGTATGGGAGGCTTTTACAAATGCAGAATTGCTGGATCAGTGGACTGCGCCCGCACCTTTTAAGGCCCGGACAAAGTATATGGATTTTAAAATTGGTGGCCGACGCTTTTATGCCATGGTTAGTCCGGATGGTTTGGAGCGCTGGGTGCTTCAGGAATACCGCTCCATCAACCCACAGACTCATTTTACGCTTTATAATTGCTTCACGGATGCTGAAGGAAATCCTGATCCGACAGGGTCCGACTGGGACTACCGTTTCAGTGAAGTAAATGGCATCACGACTGTGAACATCTCGATTTATAATGAATCTTTTGAAAGAATGGAAGCCCTGCTCGAAGGATTTACCAAAGGATTCACCATGACCCTGGAAAATCTGGAAGCGTTGCTGGCAACTCTTTCCAAAAAATAAAGGAAACGGAATCCGGTTTGTTCCCTTCAATAATTTAATATGACAGTCAAAGCACAAATCAAAGACTATATCGGTAGTCTGCCCGAATCCAAGAGCAGCGAGTTGCAGGAACTGCATCAATTCATTTTAAAAATCATGCCTTCCTGTAAATTATGGTTCCTTGATGGCAGGGATGGTACGGGTAAAATTGTTTCCAACCCCAATATCGGGTATGGGGAATACCATATTCAATATGCCAATGGAACGACCAAGCCCTTTTACCAGGTTGGACTCAGTGCCAACACGAGTGGTATTTCTGTTTATGTGATGGGTATCCCGGATAAAACTTATTTAGTCAAGACATTTGGAAAAAAAATAGGAAAGGCCAGTGTGACGGGCTACTGTATCAAATTTAAAACGCTGAAAGATATTAACCTTGATATACTGGAAGCAGCCATAAAGTATGGCGTGAGCATAACGAAATAAGCACAGAACCAGAAAGGAAGACGAAACATTACCGGATCTGATTAGATCATCTGCTGATAACGGTAATCCAATCTACATGGAGGATTTTGTTGTGGATGCCTGTTTGCATTTTAAGCACTAATTTCAATCACTGAATTCAGCTTGAATGCTGGATTTCAGCCAGAAATATTGCATTAATTGTATTCAGGAAATCCTTTCACAGCAATGCCAGGAAGCCCTTCATGAAAAAGCTGTTGGTCATATTATTTATCCTTCTTTTTTCTTTTACCGGAAGCACACAATCTCCCCTGCAGCAAAGGCTGGAATTTCTTAGGCTATCCCTGGAAAACAAGTACGGATGGGTAGGCAATTTTGATAGCCTGACCGGCATTGCTACTGTTTACGACAAAGGATATATGGGGTATATTGATACCAATTCCCGGATCGTTCTGCCCCTTGCTTACAGTACAAGGGATTTTTCAGATGGTTTGGGGATTTATCATGATCCATCCACAAAAAGCATTAAGGTCATTGACAAAAAAGCAAGGCTGATAAAGGAATTCAAAAATCTCAGTTCCTTACTAGGATTTAAAAAGGGGCTGTCCATTTTCAGCACTCCCTCTGCAGCAGGCCTACTTTACGGGGTGATGGACCTCAAGGGGAATATCATCATCAAAAACCAATATCCCTATATTGAAAAAATAGCTGAAAAATATTACTACGTTAACAGTAATAAAGTTGGGGCAGGGGTCATCAATGCTGCAGGTGATACGGTAATCCCCGTCAGCTACATTATTTACTATACTGATACAACCGATCTTCATTTTATTGGTTACCGGCCGGATGCCGGTTATGGGAGCTTTGCTTCTTCCGGCAAAATGATAAAATACCTCGGAAAAGAGTTTTACCCGGAAACTAATCATATTGAAGGAATACCGCATTTTCAAAGAGATTCCGTGTTCATCCTTAAAAACCAATTCTTATCTGCCGGTTCCAAAATGGCTCTTGTCAATCTTGATCTTGATACCATTGTTCCCATGGGTAAATACAAGCTGACTGCCATTAATGAAGGCATGGTCTGCTACTATGATTCGGTTCCATCTGGCAATAAAGCAAGGGACAGCCTGGTGGCAAAATGCGGGTTTCTGAACAACAAAGGAGCCATTGTAATACCGGCCCGGTATGATTTTGCCATCTATTTTACGGAAGGGCTTTGTTCCGTGCAGGAAAACAAAAAATGGGGTTATATCAACAAAGAGGGAAAGCTGGTTATTCCCTTTCAATTTGACTATGCACTTCCCTTCCATATGGGTTATGCAAAAGTCAAGGTGAAAGATGATTTCTTTATCATTGACCGGAAGGGAAAGATCGTGATGAAATCAAAATCTTACTAAATGGATTGTATTGCTATCCATTCACGGCTACCACAGTGCTGACCAGTACCGAAGTCCGCCGGCCCAAAAACCAATCCTGACAAAAACGGGCAGCAATGTTAAGATGATCATCATTTTACATCCGGTTTAAATTCTAAAATGTCTGCAGGCTGGCAATCCAGTATTTTGCAAATCGCTTCCAGTGTAGAGAATCGAATGGCCTTTGCCTTACCGGTTTTGAGGATGGATAAATTGGAAAGGGTGATGCCGACTTTCTCCGACAATTCATTCAGCGACATTTTCCTTTTCGCCATCATCACATCCAGGTTAACTATTATCGCCATAGCTTAAATGGTTAAGTCGTTTTCAGTTTGTATTTCCACTCCGCGTTTACAGATCTGGGCAATCACGATCAGGATCACTCCCATAAAGAACCAGACATCTGCTCCGCCAAATCCCATTTTTTGAATATCGGGAATGCTGATGCCCTTGGCCAAAAGGATTTTCGATTGATTGGTTCCCCAGCTGGAAAAGAGACCGATACCAATGGCCAGCCAGGCCAGACTGGAAATAAAACGGGGTAAGGCCTTATTAAAGGGCTGTGTGAAGTCCAGTTTCCTGTGATGGATGGCCCGGATGATGATGTAAAAAAGAATGGCTTTCAGGATGGCCACTATACTCATCAGAACAGTAACGATGATAAAATAAACCTTGTCTGCTGCATAGAGTCCCGACAAATCCATTTTATTCCAGAAAAACTGTGCTCCCATTGGTTTGATAAACATGGTATAAAACGAATTGAAAAGGATACCTCCTGCTTCTATACTCAAACCGATAAAGATGATCCAGGCCAGGATATACAATACCCAAAGGATATGTTTTGTTGTGATTCTGATTTCCATGATTGGCGATTATTTAGCAAATATAGGAAATTATTTATTGATAAACAATAAATTTTTAGTTTTTAACATTTTTGAGCACTGGCCAGGTGCTAATACCGGACTGGTCAACTTTAAATGATCCGGCCAATCGTTCTTTTGTAATTTCAGTAAAGGGGGCTGAAATATAAAGGCTGCTATTAGCGTTTGTTTGGTGCTATTCCCTGCCGATCCATTTTATCGGCTCATCAAGTTCAGTCATCTCACATGAAAATATTTGGCATTTTACTATTCAGTCTGTTGCTGGCCCAGGGGTCAAAAGCCCAGGGCAAGAAACAGCGGGTGATTACTGATAATAAAAAGCAATATGCTTTTTCGGATACGGCCGGTATTACCGCATCTTATATTTCCTATCACGGTGATCGTTTCCCTTTGCCAGATCTGACAACATTAGACAGTCTTTCCATTACCCAAACATACCTGAAAGGAAAAACAGTATTTATTAATTGCTGGTTTGTAGCCTGCCAGCCCTGTATTGCAGAGATCCCTGTGCTGAACGAACTTGAAAAAAAATACAGGTCAGACAGCACAGCATTTATTGCCCTGACATTTGACAAAGAAGATCGCATCAAATCATTCCTTTCCAAAAAACCATTTCTTTTTCAAATAGCCCGTATGCCACAGGCCAATATTGATTCACTGAAAAAGATATCCTTTTATCCATTTTCCGTAATAGTAAACAGGCAGGGGAACTTGTCATTTGTCCTGATCAGCTGGCCCGGTGGAAAAGACTCAGGTAATGAATTGCTGACATTACTGGATCAGCAGTTCAAAAAGGCTTTAGCGCAATAATATTTATCAATGGCAAGTTGACTTTCGTCAGATTTGTGCAATCGGTTTACCAGGCTTTTACTTTTATGTTTTTGAAGTATACTTTACTCTTGGGATCATGCGCCTGTAAGGCAAATGTGCCTTTATCAATCAACCGCTGCTCCATGCCCTTGGGTCGTTGAACATTCTCTGGCTCTGTGTATTCGACCACTATTTTATCATTGAGGAGTATGGTCACCAGCTTTCCTTTTACTTTGATGTGCATGGTAAACCACTCATTGTCCTTTACCGGTGTTTCTTTTACATCCTGTATTGCCCATAAACTGCCGGTGCGGCGCCAGTCGGTATGACTGTTATTCACCTGTACTTCATAGCCCTTTTGTGGCCAGCCTTCTTCCTGATAGCTGGTATGAAAATAAACACCCGAATTAGAGCCGGGTGTGGTCATAATATCCAGTTTGATTTCGACATTGGTGAACAGATGACTCATTACTGGTCCGTCGTAATACAAATGCCCCACTTCCCCGTTCACTGCGATCGCGCCATCCTCAATTTTAAAACTGGCGGCATTCTTTCCCACTTTCCAGCCGTCAAAACTCTTTCCATCAAAAATAGAAACAAAGCCCTTGGCAGAGGGGCGATGGGCGCTGATGGAAAGACAGGCTAAGGCGATGAGCGGGATTATTTTTTTCATAGATCGAATGTAAGAAGGATTGGGAGATTCACCGCAGAGAAAAGAGGATGGGGAGATTTCTCAGAGATATCTAACCGCTAAGGCGCAAAGGCGCAAGGGCGCAAGGGAACGCAAAGAGAGATTTGATGAATTATTTCTGTAGACTGGGTTCCAGGAAACAAATCTTAGCGTTCCTTCGTCCAAAGGACTCTTCGAGCGTCCTCGTGTCTTTGTCCATAGGACTCTTCGAGCGGTTAGATCTCTCTGCGTTACCTCAGCCCCTCTAGTTCCCTGCCTGCCGGCAGGCAGGTCCGCGGTGAAATCCCTCAACCCGGCGGATTATCCTTCCACCTCCACAAATACATACAGGCATAGGTTCTATACGGTGCCCACTGCGCTGCTATTTTCAGAATTGCCGCATCTCTTGTTTTTTTCTTTCTGTTTTTTAATCCATATAAGCCCACCACTGCCTGTTGCAATCCCAGGTCATCAATGGCAAACAAATCTTCCCGGCAGAGAGCAAACATCAGCAGCATCTCCGTTGTCCACCGGCCCACACCCTTTATCTGTGTGAGATAGGCAATCACTTCTTCGTTATCCATTTTTGCCAGTTTGCGGTGATCCATCCCCTGTTCCAGTTCAAAGCGGGCCACATTTTGAACATAACTGACCTTGGCATTACTTAATCCGATCCCTCTCAGTTTTTCAAAAGGGGTATCCAGTATCTGCTGCGGATGGGGTTCTCCACCATACAAATCCAGAAAGCGTTGCTTAATTATTTTGGCCACCTTGGTACTGAGCTGCTGACTCATGATAGAATAACAGAGATACAGACAAAGATTGTGCTGCTTCTTCAGGGTAAACACACCATGCTGTTTGATCAATGGTTTAAGTAGGGGGTCTTTGGAGAGGTGTTTGACATAGTGCATGAAAGAGAGGATTGGGTATTAGGTATTAGGTATTAGGTATTAGGAATTGGGTATTAGGTATTGGGGTGTCCTTTAAGCAGATTGTACTATTGATAGCAAGTTACTCTACACTCATAATTCTTAACTAATCACTCTACTCTCATCACTCTACCCTCAACAGTCCTACCACATAATCTACACGCTGAAAATACAATTTCCATCCGATTATACCGGCAGATGCAAAAATTTAATCCCCCTTAAGAAGAAGTTGAAGCGTTTGAAAAAAGTAGAATGGAAGAAGTGTTGGTAATGAAGATCAGGCTTCGGCCCATTGTCTGAATTCGGCCACCCGGTCGCGGCTAACGACCATATCATCACTGGCATTTTGACCGGCCACAGAAAGTTTCAATCGGCTGTTGAACCAGGGTTTTACCTGTTGAATGGCATGAATACCGACAATAAAGCTCCGGTTCAAGCGGAAGAATTGCTGCGGATCCAGCATTTCGCTTAATTGCTCCAAAGTGTATTCCACCACATAGCGGTTGGCATCCTTATCAATCAGGTAAACAATTTTATTATCTGCCTGAAAAAAAGCGATATCTGTTGTCTGAATAAAAAATAAACGCTGGCCAACCTTCCCTACAAATCTTTTTTTAAACCGGTTGGCATCAGAAATTGACATGACCCTGCTGAAATCAGTCGGGAGACCGGCCGGCAGTGAACGCAGTTTATTAAATGCCCCCGCCAATGCTTCCAGGGTTACCGGCTTCAGGATATAGTCAATGCTGAAAATTTTGAAAGCCTCCAGTGCATATTGATCATAGGCTGTTGTAAAAATCACGGGACGGTTATAATTCACCTGTTTGAAAATCTCGAAACTATGTCCGTCTGCCAGATGAATATCCAGCAGGAGCAGATCGGGATGGGCCGACTTTTTCAGGTACTGCACCGTCTCATCAATACTTTCCAGACATGCCACCACTTCAATACTTTCATCGTACTGTTTCAGCAGGGTGAGCAGTCTTTCCACTGCAATCCTTTCATCTTCTACAATAACGACTTTCATGGTTTTAGTTTAATCGCAACAGGGGGAGGCTGACTTCAAAATATCCCTCCGCCTCTTTGACCATAACGTCTTTTCCGCTGATAAGTTCGTAGCGCTTGCGGATATTCTGCAGCCCGGTCCGGGTAGATGGTTCTTTGAGCAGCCGGGGCTGTAGATTGTTTTTTATAACAAGGGTTTGATTGCCATTGGTATGGATATCAATATGCAGGGGTTTCTGGCGACTGACCACATTATGTTTGATAGCATTTTCAATCAGCATTTGCAGGGCTGCAGGCACTACATGCCAGTTTTTATATTCGTCTGCAATCCGGATATTCACTTCCAGTCCTTCTTCAAATCTTTTTCCCAGCAGGAATAAATAGGGCTGAACAAAATCCAGCTCGGCCCTTAATTCTACCAGTTCTTTTTGCTGATTATTCAGGATATAACGATACACTTTAGAAAATTCTTCTATAAAATGATTGGCTTCGGGATTGTCTTTGATGACCATTCCGGAGAGCACATTCAGGTTATTGAAAAGAAAATGCGGATTGACCTGGCTCCGTATGAGCTGGAGCTGGGCCTGCTGGCTGCTGCGGCGCAGTTCTTCCGCTTCCGACCATTTTTGCCGGTATTCCCTCAAGAAAAAAAGGATGGCATTGACCAGGTGGAGAAATAAATTAATGAGGGTGGCATAGATCAGGTTCAGCTTGAGCGGGTTCCAGTTTTGTTCCCAGTCGTACCCATAAATTAAACCCCCGACCAAGTATACAGAAAGCACGGCTGCGGCAAGGGCGATGATATTGCCGGCTATATAGAAGAAACCCAGAAAACGCAGATTATTTCTGGTTGTCAGGAATCTTTTTTTCATAAAGGGTTTGATCAGCCGGTTGCCTTCCCAGGTTAAAAAAGTAACCAGACCCACAGTGAGCAGGGCATGGTACCAGGCTACTTCAATTTTGAAGTAATAATACACGTTGCAAAGCGCTGTATTCAGAAAGGCATACAGTGCCAGCAATAACATGAATATATACCTGTATCGGTGATGGAATAACATAGTCTTTATTTACCAGGAAGGTCAGTCCCGCAACTGCACGGGACTGACCGGTTTTCATAAGAACCTCAACTGCTGCTTATATTATGGTAACAAAACCCTGTCGATAAGGTGTACAACACCGTTCCGGCACATAATGTTCGTGGCGGTGATATTGGACACGTTGGCACCATTTCCATTGCCCTTGATGCTGGGGCCGCCACCTGCTCCACCTGTCAGGTTGATGGTGGTATTTCCGCCGGCGAGCATAGCGAGATTGCCATTGGCCAGGTCAGAGGAGAAAGCCCGGTTGCCTACCACATGGTAACGTAATACGGCCAGAAGGGTGGCAATGGGAATCTGGTTGATATCTGTCAGTGTCAATGCCCCGAGTAACTGGGTAAAGGCGGCATTGGTAGGCGCAAATACAGTGAGTTTGGCTGTGCTCAGGGTGCTGGCCAGTGTAGGGTCACCACCAGGAGCGGTAGTAGCACGGGTCACGGCTTTAACCAGTGAATCCAGTCCGCTGGCTACTGCAGTTTCCACAATATTGCCGGATGGCGGCATCAGTACACGGCCAATAATATGGATCACGCCATTATCAGCACCCACATCAGCAGTATTCACTTTGATACCGTTGATATAAACACCACTGGCATTTTTGGTTACAAAAACAGAGTCGCCACTGGCAGTAACTACTTTTGCATTTGGTCCGGCCGGTACATCAGCGGCCAGAATTTTAGCACCAATGGCATGGTACAGGATGATATTGGAAGCCTGTGCCTGGGTCAGGGAATTCAACACGGTGCTGGTAATACCTGAAGCGGTAAAGGCAGTGTTATCGGGGGCAAAAACGGTGAAGGGGCCGGTTCCGCTAAGCGTGCCCTGTGCATTGGCCTTGATCACCGCCGCTTCGAGGGTGCTGAAATTATCATTCTTTACTACGATATCAGTAATCGTGTTGGTCACCACGGGATCATCGTCTTTATCACATCCTGTAACAAAAACAGCCATACCCAGGGTTCCGAAAAGCATGGTTTTGTGTAGCAATTTTTTGAGTTCCATATAGTTTGATTTTGTTTAAGATTATAACATCATCAAACGGGTATGGGTATGGCTGCAGGAGTGAATCGTGGGTTGGAGTTCGTGAATCGGGGTAGAGAGGGAGTGAGTTGTGTTGAATAAAACGGATATGGAGGGGGTTAAACCGCGAAGGCGCGAGAAAGAGTTCACCGCGGAGAACGAGAGGTGCAGAGTTTACGCAGAGAAATATAATCCCTCTCAGAACCCTGTAGGCAAAGACAGCTAAGAGCGCTCCTAGAGTCCTATGGACAAAATATCTCTGCGTAAACTCAGCGTTCTCTTGTTCTCTGCGGTAATACTTTCTCTGATTGCGCAGCAAAATCCCTCCTCACTCCACCGCCCAGCTCATTCCTCCGCCTTTTTCATCTTTAAGACTGATCCCCAGCCGGGCCAGTTCATCACGGATTTTATCAGAAGTCACAAAGTCCTTCTTGGTTTTTGCTTCTTTCCGGATGGCAATCAGCAGATCCATCACCCCCTTTAGCTTTTCATTATCAGCTTCATTCACCGCTTTAAGTCCGAATATATTTTCTATATATATCCGCAACTGCTTTTTCATCCAGGCCATAGTCTCAGCACTGATAGATGAAACAGGGATGATCCCATCCTTCATGGAATTAATAACAGGCACCAGTTCAAAAATATTGGCCAGCACCCTTGCCGTACCAAAATCATCATTCATGTATTCCTCAAACTCAGCTACCAGTTTTTTTACTTTGTTTTCCAATTCAGCATCCGTAGCGGTGCTTCCCGGTGCTGCAACCAGTAACGGTAATTTTTCATAGGCATCCCATAATCTTTTCAATCCTTTTTCTGCAGCCTGTAAAGCCTCATTACTAAAATCCAGTGTGCTGCGGTAATGGCTTTGCAGGATAAAGAAACGAACCACCATCGGGTGATAGGCCTGGCTGAGCTCCGCATGATCACCACTGAAGAGTTCCGTCAATTTGATCACATTATTATAGCTCTTCCCCATCTTGCGGCCGTTGATGGTGATCATATTATTATGGATCCAGTAACGAACCGGGGCTGTATGATTGCAGATGGTACTCTGGGCAATTTCACTTTCATGGTGCGGGAACAACAGATCCATTCCACCTCCATGAATATCAAACTGCGCCCCCAGGTACTTGGTGGCCATGGCCGAGCATTCAATATGCCAGCCGGGGAAACCTACCCCCCAGGGACTTTGCCAGCGCATGATATGTTCCGGTGCGGCATTTTTCCAAAGTGCAAAATCAGCAGAATCTCTTTTCTCCTCCTGTCCTTCCAGTTCCCGGGTGGTTTCCAGTAATTCATCAATCACCCTTCCACTTAGTTTACCATAATCATGTGAGGCCGCATATTTTTTTACATCAAAATACACGGAGCCGTTAGACTCATAGGCATATCCTGCTTCAATGATCGTTTTAATCATTTCAATCTGCTCCACAATATGCCCTGTAGCCGTTGGTTCGATCGTGGGCTTGAGCGTATTGAACTGTTCCATAGCCCAATGATAGAGGTTGGTGTATTTCTGCACCAGCTCCATGGGTTCCAGTTTTTCCAGTACCGCTTTTTTTGAAATCTTATCCTCTGCTTCCCGGCCCTCTTCTTCAAAATGCCCCGCATCTGTGATATTGCGTACATAGCGTACTTTATACCCCAGGTGTTGCAGGTAACGAAAAACCACATCAAAAGTGATATAGGGGCGGGCATGACCCAGGTGACTTTCACCGCTCACGGTAGGTCCGCACACATACATACCCACATGTCCGGGTGTAATGGATTGAAAGACTTCTTTCTGTCTGGTATAGGAATTATAAACTTTTAAAGAGGATGGCTGATTCATTGTTGTCGCTGTTTAAGCTTTCGGCTGTTACCATTCCTTATAACAGGAATGCCGCAAAGATGATTAATTAGATTGATAAAGGGAGAAACGGCCGGATGGCGGCCAGGGATTATTTTGTCCCGCAGGGACAGCAACAACAAATCAGATATTTGTGCTTCAGTAACATGTTACAAAGATAATCAATTTTCCGGCTTTTTCAGTTCCAGGTCGGCCACCAGCATAAAATGATCACTCAGGTATTTGACCATCCGGTTGAACTGTTTTATCCTGAAGGCCTTACCGGCAAAAATATAATCAATCCGCAGGGTGGGTGAAATACCCGCAAAGGTCCTGCCGATGCCGAATCCTTTTTTCAGAAAAGCATCCTGCATTTCCCCCCGCATGGCATCGTAAGCATAAGAGTTGGGTACATCATTCAGGTCGGCACATAAAATATAGGGATGAGGTGCATTATCCATTACTTCCCGTGCTACATCAGCCTGTATACTTCTCCGGGACAACCCTTTTCTGATCTTCCCCAAAATACTTTTTGAATTCGCCACCATGCTGTCATCCCCGCTTTTAATTTTACTGATCCGGTCATAGTCAAATTTACCCAGCTGGTTCGACTGCAGATGGGTAGTATAGACCCGCACCGTGTCATCACCCAGTTTCAGATCTGCATACATCAATACCTCCGGAAGAGTGGGCCGGGGATAGCGAATCCTTCCGGTATCTACAAAAGGAATTCTTGAAAAAATGATGGAGCTGTAATAATGATTATCGCCATCTTCATCAAAACTGAAATAATAATAGGGATAGCCCAGGGCCTGTACAGCAGCGATATTATTATAATAACTCGAATCGGTGGAGGTATGGAATTCCTGCAAACAAAGCACATCGGCATCCTGCTGACTGATCAGTTCAAACATTTTCAGTCTTTTCTGACTGCCGTTGTTATTATTCTTTTTCAGCTCGACAAACCTGGCCACATTCCAGCTCACTACTCTTAGTGTACCCGGGCTTTTGTCGTAGTCAAATGCACCTCCAACATGAAAGGCAAAGACCAGCAGGATACTTTTATAACTCAGCAGGATGGCTATTCCGGATATCAAAGCATATCGCGGCCGAAGAATTATAAACCAACCTGCCATACAAAGCAGGTTCAGCAATAAGAGGAAGGGGAAGGCCAGTGAGAATAGAGATATAAACCACCATTTCTGCGGGTGCAGGTAAGGTGCCAGACTCGAAACCAGGAAGAAAAAGACCAGCAGGACATTACAAATAATAAATACCCGCTTGGTCAGGATGCGAAAACGGATGGCCATCAGTGCAAATTATCAATTTAAAGCGCTGTAAAATGGAAAGGGATCCTGTCTCAGATGAAAACAGTTGATTTTTGTTCAGAGTTCTTCTTCACTGGCTCTTTTCAATAGCTCTTTTTCCTCTTCCGTCAGGGATCCATATCCCTGCTGATTGATTTTATCGAGCAGCAGATCCACCCGCTCCTGGGTAAGTTTTGCTGTTTTGTTAAAAGGTATCGTGGTAGCGTTATAAAAAAGCTCGTCTTTAGTCTGCTTGCCCCGGGCGGGTTTATCCGGATTAAACAGATTATTGAACCAGTAAAAAAAGCGGTTCATCCATTCACTCCAGTCGTAGCCTCTTCGGAGGGAAAACACAAACAGTAAACCGGTCAGCGCCGCTGCTGCGAGGGTAATCAGCATACCGCTATCACTGATGGATACAGTGGCGAAACTGCTGATCAGGTATAAAACAGTCAGTACCCAGAGTGGAATACCTCCGGCTATCATTGGAAAGAGACGGTAACCTGGTGAAGTCAATGTAGTAACTACCGCCACGGCCATTACACCACAGGGAACAGCACCCAGCGTGGCGATGGGCTGGTAGTCGCGTAAAGAAGGTACCAGCAGATAAGCCAGAACAAAAGCGATGATACCACCAAAGGCTCCATATAAAAAAACCGGGATGATTTTTTTCCCGCCGGTCAGGTCTTGCAGAATAAAGCCGAAAGACCAGAGCCAGAACATATTTGAAAAAACCTTCCACACATCATTGTTCTCCACCACAAACATGCTGGTTATCGGTGCCCATGGTTTCCCTCCCAGTTGAGACAAATCAGCGGGCATGGTAAAAAGCCCTAATACATTTTTAGCAAACAAAGCCCGGGCAAGATCCTTATCATCTGCATAATTAAAAAACCAGACGGCTTTCATAAAAGCCAGCCCTACAAATACGAGCAGACAGATCGCCATCAGCAGCATCAGGTCATTACTTGTTTTGCCAGCCATTACCCTTTGGCGGTATCGTTGTTCTTTGTAGTTCATGATCAATAGAAATGATTACAGTATCCCGTCAATAAAAATCAAAATTCGGGTAATTGTTCTACTTAAGGATCAATATAACGTTCTGCGGTTGGTTTTGTTCCAGAAATAAACGATCAGGAAGCCGGTGAGGGCCCCTCCGAGGTGGGCAAAATGCGCAATATTATCGCCTGCGATATTTCCAAAACCACCAAAAAGATCAATCAGGATATAAAAAATAACCACCCACTTGGCCTTGATGGGAATCGGGATGGGAATGATCATCAGCTCTGTATTGGGAAAAAGATAGCCAAATGCTACAAAGATCCCCATCACCGCACCCGAAGCACCTACGGCCGGGCTGCTATCATTCAACACTGCCTGCATGATCAGGTGGGCAGCCGCCGCTCCGATGCCACAGGCCAGGTAAAAAATCAGAAAACGTTTATGTCCCCATACATTTTCCAGTATCCTGCCAAACATGTACAAACCGAACATGTTGAACAGAATATGAAAAAACACAATATGGTAGTTGTAGATATTGCCGGAATAAGAAGCGTGGGCAAACATATGGGTGGCAATCTGATAAGGCTCAAATGCCGGGTCACTGACCGGATAGAGTGCCAGTTTGCTGGTCAGGAACATCGTGAGTGATCCTTCCGTGCGGTCATAAATCAGCTGGGCCACCCATACCAGGATATTAATGATGATCAGGTTCTTCACTACCGGGGGAAACCGGTCCATTCTTGTAAATCGGAAATTGCTCATAGAGAAGGTAAAATTAGGGGTTGCCCGCAAAGGAGAAAAAAGAGATCGGGAGATTTAACATCCCACTGTTTTATCATCCGTTCACCGGGGATGGAATATTTTCCCGCAATTTCAATTGCACCACATTCTCAATATGATGAGTATGCGGAAACATATCCACCGGCTGCACTTTTGTGACTATATATTTTTCATCAAGTAAGCGAAGGTCCCGGGCCTGGGTGGCCGGGTTGCAGCTCACATACACCAGCACCGGTGCTGCCATTTCCAGTATTTTCTTCACCAGCTTTTCGTGCATCCCGGCACGGGGCGGATCCGTGATGATCACATCCGGCTTACCATGGGTTTCAAAAAAATCATTGTTACAGATATCAATTACATCCCCGGCAAAAAAAACGGTTTGATCCAGCTGGTTCAGTTCCGCATTTTCTCGGGCATCATCTATCGCCGCTTCGATCACTTCCACCCCAATGATTTTTTTAGCTTTCTCACTTACAAATATCCCGATACTGCCTGTGCCGCAATAGAGATCATATACAGTTTCTTCACCCGTCAGCTCCGCAAAATCCCGGGTAACCCGGTACAATTGTTCTGCCTGTTTGGTATTGGTTTGAAAAAATGATTTGGGGCCGATCTTAAATCGAAAATCTTCCAGCTGCTCAATCACAAATCCTTTACCGGCAAAAGGGATCGGCTCCAGATCATACAGGCTGTCATTCTTTTTAGTATTGATGGTATATACCCAGGTGGTTACTTCCGGAATCACGGTTTGCAGGTGATTCATCAGGGCATTGATCTTTTCCTGATCCGGTTCCCCGACAATTACATTCACCATCACTTCACCCGTATTGCAAACCCTTAATTGCACATTGCGCAAAAAGCCGGTATGCTCGCGGATATCATAATAAGAAAGATCATGGGCACTGGCATATTCCCGGATCGCTTCCCTGACCTTGTTTGAAGGCTCGGGCTGGAGATAACAACGGGTTACATCTACAATCTTGTCGAAATAGCCTTTGGCATGAAATCCGGCAGCCGGCAGGGGCTGATAAGTGCCGTTTTGTTTGCTTTCCAGCATAGCGGCTTTGTCATAATCCCCCTTGGGGATATAGCGCTGGGTGCCGAATGTAAATTCCAGCTTGTTCCGGTAATATTTATCCTTGGCTGCTCCCAATATGGGCAATATGTCTGGTAATTGCACTTTGGCAATTCTTTCCAGGGCATCAATCACCTGCTGATGCTTGAACCGGAGCTGTTCTTCATAAGGTACGGTTTGCCACTGACAGCCCCCGCAATTGCCGAAATGACTGCAAAAGGGTTCCACCCGGCGGGGGGAATACTCATGAAACCGGAGGGGATACCCTTCAGCCCAGTCTTTTTTACTTTTATTCAGGAATACATCCACCAGGTCACCCGGCACGGTGCTTTCAATAAAGATCACTTTACCATCCTGGCGGGCCAGGCAGCGCCCTTCGGCTGCAAAATCCTCTACCCTGATCCTTTCCAGCACCCTGATTTTATTCTTTTTTCTGGCCATCGGGCAAAAATAACCCCTCAGGCGCTAAGGGGGCTAAAAAACAGATAATTCCTGAACGGTCTACGCAACGAAAAAGGGATTGAAAACTTCTTAAACCCGTTCCGGCCTCTTCGGCGGCTGCCGGTTTTTAAATACCTTTACCCGATTCCCTGCCTGCCAGCCGGCAGGTTTCTGACTTATGAAAAAATTATACCTGACCAGCCTGATTTTATTGCCCTTTGTCCTCTTTGCACAGGAAGGCTACCAAATCAAAGTAAGCTTTAAGCCTTTTAAACACCAGTACATCTATCTGGGTCATTATTTTGGCAAGACCTACCCGATCATTGACTCGGCCATGCTCAATGAGCAGGGTACCGCAGTGTTCAAAGGAAATAAAAAACTCAACGGAGGGATTTACCTGATTGGTTATCCCAACAAGACCGGTTTTTTTGAGATCCTGGTGGACAAGGACCAGCACTTTACCGTTTTAGCCGATACGGCCACTGTAGCCAAAGGTGTGGGCTTTGAAGGCTCGGCCGATAATACGCTCTTCCTGACCTATCAAAAAAGGATTGGTGAAAAAGGGAAGATCCTGAACGGGTTCCAGCAGCAATTGAAAACAGCCACCAGCAAAGAAGATTCCACCCGCATCATGGGGAATATCACCAGCGCGGATAAGAATATGCAGCAATACCGGGAAGACCTGATCAAACAAAATCCCAATACCTTACTATCGGCCCTGCTGGCTGCCATGCGTGATCCGGAAATGCCGGCCAACCTCAAAGAGCCCAAAACAAAAGCAGATTCCATTGCAGCTTACGAATTCTACAAAGGAAAATACTGGGATGGGGTTAATTTTTGGGATGGGCGACTGGCATACACGACTTTCTTCGAGGAAAAATTAGATAAATATTTTAACCAGCTCGTTTCACCACATCCAGATTCCGTGATCCGGGAAATTGATTACATGATGGGTTATGCCAGTTTAAACGAAGAGATGACCCGCTTCCTGCTGATCAAATTTGTGAACCGCTACCTCAACCAGAAATACATGTGGGAAGATGCGGTCTTTGTCCACCTTTTTGAAAAATACTTTTCCAATAAATCTTACTCCTGGCTCGCCGACAAAGGAAAGAAAACCATTACGGACAGGGCCTATAGTCTGATGGCAAATATCATGGGCAACCCGGCTCCGGATATTGTACTGCCCGACTCCAGCGGGAAAATTACAGGACTCTATGATCAGCCGGCAGATTTTACTGTTGTGGTGTTCTGGGATCCTACCTGTGGTCATTGTAAGGAAGTATTACCAAGACTGGATTCTTTCTATACCAAAAAATGGAAAGATGCCGGATTGAAAATGTTTGCCATAGCCAAAGAAACAGATGGCAGCCGGAATGACTGGATCCGTTTTGTAACGGAACAGCAATTGTGGAGCTGGACACAGGTTTATTATTCTAAAGCAGATGATAAATCGAGGGTGGAGGGTGGTATCCCCGGCTATTCACAGTTATATGATGTACAAACCTTTCCCACCATTTATTTGCTGGACAAAGACAAGCGGATTATTGCCAAAAAACTAACCGTTGAACAAACCGATGATGTGCTCAATATCAAAAGAAAAGCACAGTAACCTGCTATGAAAAAACAGTTATTCCTCTTATTGGGTGGCCTGTTCCTGGCTGCTACGGCCCCGGCCCAGACCTTATTTACTTATGGTAAACAGGCGGTGGATGCCAAAGAATTCCTGCGGGCTTATGAAAAAAATAATACCCAGCCGGTAAAGGACAGGGCCAAATCCATCAATGAATACCTGGATTTATATATCCGTTCCCGGCTCAAAATCCAGGAAGCTTATGAGCGTAAACTGGACACCCTTCCTGCGATGAAAGTGGAACTGGAAAACCTGCGCACACAGATCTCGCAGAATTACATGACTGACCCGGATATTTCCACCGCACTGGTAAAAGAAGCCTTTACCCGTAGCCAGAAAGATATACAGGTGGCTCATATTTTTATCTCCATGCGAAATGCAGCCGGCTTTATTGATACGGTAGCAGCCGGGAAAAAACTGGATACTGTTTTACAGGCGCTGAATAAAGGAGATGATTTTGCCAAAACAGCCCGCCAATACTCTGATGATACTTCTGCCCATTCAAATAATGGCAACCTGGGTTATATCACTTTGCTGACCCTGCCCTATGCTTTTGAAAATGCGATTTACAGTACCGCTCCCGGAAAATATTCCGCACCGGTGCATTCATTGTCCGGTTACCATATTTTCAAAAATCTGGGAGAAAGAAAGGCAGTCGGCAAGATAAAAGCCCAGCAGATTCTTCTGGCTTTCCCTCCCGGAGCAGATGAAAATATCCGGAAACAAATTGCCAACAGGGCTGATTCATTGTACAAGCGCATCATGGCTGGCGATAATTTCAACCGACTGGCGGCTGATTTCAGTAACGACTATGTGAGTGCTGCTTCCGGTGGCATGATGCCTGAAATTGGGGTGGGTCAGTTTGATCCTGCCTTTGAGAAAGCGCTCTGGGCCCTTCCTAAAGACAATGCCGTAGGTAAACCATTTGCCACTGCTTATGGCTGGCATATTATCAAAAGAATGTCGCTGAAACCGGTAATCACTGATCCCAATAATAAAACCTATCAGGATGAATTAAAACAGCGGATCCAGAATGACAGCCGCTGGATCAATTCAAAAGATTTTCTGGTAAAAAGAGTGACCGATAAAAAAGGGTTCAAGAAATTTCCATACGAAGATGCGGCCCTCTGGAATATGAGTGACAGTGTACTCGATGGCAAACCCATGACCAGCGGATGGGCGATCACTGCTTTTACTCCCCTCTTTGCCATTGGCGATTCAATTTATAATGCCAATCATTGGGTGAACTATGCCAATATGTATCGATACAAACAGGATGGGTCAGGAGTGAAACCCTGGGAGCAGGTAAGGGAAGAATGGATTCGCTTTTCCCTGCAGGAATACTATAAAGCCCATCTGGAAGAATTCAGCGATGAGTTCAGACAACAGATGAATGAATTCAGGGATGGCAATCTCTTTTTTGAAATCATGCAGCAGGAAGTATGGAATAAATCACAAGGTGATAGTGCCGCGCTGAAAGTGTTGTATGATAAAAACAAACAGAAGTATCTCTGGCAGCAGAGCGTGGATGCCGTTCTCTTTTTCTGCGCAGATATGAACAGCGCCACCACTACTTATGATAAAGTGCTGGCCAATCCGGCCGATTGGAGAAAAGCAGCTGCCCTCCTTCCAGAAAAAGTAATTGCCGACTCGGCCCGTTTTGAATGGAACCAGGTGCCCAATCTTAAAAAATTAACTCCGAAAGCAGGAATGGTGACCAGTCCCCTGCTGAATCAATCAGATAATACTGCTTCATTCGGTTATGTAGTGCAGGTTTATCATCAGCCCACCCAGCGCAGTTTTGAAGAAGCCCGTGGCATGCTGATCAACGACTACCAGCAGGTACTGGAAAAACAATGGGAAGAAGCTTTGCGTAAAAAATACCCGGTGCTGGTGGATGAGAAGGTGCTGACTGCGATTGTGAATAAGAAGTAGGCAGTCGACAGTCAACAGTCTGCAGTCGGCAGTCAGCAGTCGACAGTAATGTGTCGAGAGTCACCCTCAGCCCCTGAAGGGGAGAAGAGAATTCGAGAGTCTGGATTTATGAGTATAGAACGGTAAGTTTTTACTCCGCTGTAGGAAAATCTGATGTAAGGAAACCCAATACCCAATAACTAATTCCCAATACCTGCCTTCTACAATTGCCTCACCACATTCGCCACTACATGTGGTTTGCCCAGGGTATAATAATGCAGCACGGGTACACCGGCTTCTTTGAGTTCTCTTGATTGCTGGAGCAGCCACTGTTCTCCTACTTTTTCAACTTCTTCATCTGTTTTACAGCGGAGGACTTCATTGCTTAATTCAGTAGGCAGGTCAATATGAAAGGTCTTGGGCAGTACCGTCAGCTGCTTTTTGGAAGTAATAGGTTTCATCCCCGGAATAATGGGAACCTGGATACCGGCTTCGCGGCAGGCTTTTACAAATGCATGGAATTTGGCATTGTCGTAGAACATCTGGGTAACGATATAGTCTGCACCGGCATCTACTTTTTTCTTCAGGTAATTCAGATCGCTATCCATATTGGGCGCCTCAAAATGTTTTTCCGGATAACCGGCCACGCCAATACAGAAACCTGTTTTATGGGTGCCCTTGAGTTCATCTTCCAGGTACACACCGGCATTCAGGTTGGTTACCTGTTTGAGCAGGTCACTGGCGAATTTATGTCCGCCCGGTTCCGGTTCAAAAGCCGATTCATTCTTTGCTGCATCACCCCGAAGCACCAGCACATTATCAATACCCAGGTAACTCAGGGTCAGCAAAGCATCTTCTGTATCCTGCAGGGAAAAGCCACCGCAGATAATATGGGGGACAGTGTCCACATTGTATTTATTCATGATGGCCGCACAAATGGCTTCGGTACCAGGCCTTTTCCGGACCACTACTTTTTCAAAACTGCCATCTGCTCTTTTCTTGAACACATGTTCACTGCGGTGATAGGTAACATTAATATAGGCAGGATTAAATGCCATCAGGGGATCGAGGTGCCGGTAAAGGGCATCAATACCTTTTCCCTTCAGGGGTGGTAACACTTCAAATGAAACAAGGGTTCCTGCTGCGTCTTTGATATGATCCGTTACTTTCATAAGGCTGCAAAGCTAACGATGCAGCGTGATTAGTCAAAACAGCGTTAAATACCCATGAAAAGGAGTCCGTAGCCTGCCAAAGCTTATTTTTGCCGGGCATGAGCTTTTCCATACAAACAAGAGACCTGGTTAAGAAATACGGGAACCGCATTGTGGTGAACCACGTATCCTTTGAAGTAAAACAGGGGGAAATCGTAGGACTGCTGGGACCCAACGGGGCCGGTAAGACCACTTCCTTTTACCAGGTGGTCGGACTGGTAAAACCCGACGAGGGAAAGGTATTCCTGAATGACCAGGACATCACGGCCCTGCCGATGTATAAAAGGGCACAGATGGGAATCGGTTACCTGCCACAGGAAGCTTCGGTATTCCGTAAACTGAGTGTGGAGGATAATATTTCCGCTGTATTGGAAATGACCAAACTAAGTAAAGAGGAACAACGCAATAAACTGGAGACCCTGCTGAAAGAATTCCGGCTCCAGCACGTACGCAAAAGCAATGGGGATGTACTGAGTGGCGGGGAAAGAAGAAGAACTGAAATCGCCAGGGCCTTATCGGTGGA
>ERZ795044.1547-NODE-1547-length-20723-cov-8.535611_pt1 | contig 20723 bp, 25 predicted proteins | sample MGYA00375128_ERZ795044 | MGnify/ENA primary metagenome ERZ795044 (study PRJEB30173, sample SAMN05720213) | anaerobic digester metagenome | isolation source: active sludge of municipal wastewater-treating anaerobic digesters | place: USA | collected 2014-12-22 ... | reverse complement strand
GCACCTCGGGGGCGAGGTCGGCCAGGTCGCGCGAGCTGCGCACCAGCAGCGCCCCCGAGAATACCGGGGCCTGCCCGAGCGAGACGTATACGGCGGGCGGCGCGGCTTCGGCGGGGCCGCGCACATGCTCGTCCCCCACCACGCCCACGATGCGACGCGCGATTCCCCAGAAGCGGATCTCCTGGCCGAGCGGATCGCGCCCGTCGAAGTAACGCTTCGCCGCCGACTCGTTGATCACCGCCACCAGCGGGGCGCGCACGTCATCGCCATCGCCTAACGGGCGCCCGCGCCGCAGCGCGCCGTGCATGGTCTCCAGGTAGCCTGGCGTCACAAGGCGCACGGTGATCTCGGGCCAGTCGCGCGCCTCGGCCTCCCGCCCAACGACGGTGAACGAGTTGGTGAAGCCGGCGTCGAGCGGGTGCGACGAGGCGATGGCGGCCGATTCCACACCGGGAATGCTGCGCACGCGCTGCAGCACCTCGCGCGTGAAGCGGTGCGTGGCCGGCCAGTCGGGGAAAGCGCGGACGTCACGGGGATAGCGCGCGGCCGGGAGCGTGAACTCGGCCTTGAGCACGCCGTCGGCATCAAAGCCGGGATTCACGCGCAGCACCGACCAGACGCTGCGCAGCATCAGCCCTGCACACAGCACCAGCATCACCGACATGGCGAGCTCTCCCACCACCAGCGTTTCGCGCAGGCGCTTGCGCCTGACGCCGTGGCTGGTGCCGCGCCCTTCGCCCTTGAGCGTGTCGTTGACGTCGACGCGCAGCGCCTGCCATGTAGGAAGGAGGCCGAAGGCGATGCCGACCACTACCGACGTCGCCAGTGTGGCGAGCAACACCGGCGCGTCGATGGTGACGCCGTCCACGCGCGGGATGTCGCTCGGCAGGAACGGGATGAGCGCACGAAGCGCCGCCCATGCCAGCGCCACACCGAGCGCCCCACCAACGAGCGACAGCAGGAGCGACTCGACGAGGAACTGCTGCCCCAAGCGCGAGAAGCTCGCGCCGAGTGCGGCGCGCACGGCCACTTCGCGCGCGCGTGCGGCGCCACGCGCCAGGAGGAGGTTGGCGACGTTGACACAGGCCACGAGCAGCACGAGTGCGACCGCGCCGAGCAGGAGGTAGATGACGGGGCGCACCGGGGCAAAGACGACATCTTCCAGCGACTCGACGAAGACGCCGCGCCCGGTGTTGGAGCGGTAGGCCCCTTCGAGCCGAACGGCGATGCGCGTGAGTTCATCGCTCGCCGTGTTGAGCGACGCGCGATCGGTGAGGCGCCCCACGATGAAGAACGGGTGCGTGTCGCGCGGATACTCCTTCTCGCTGGCCTGCAGCGGGATCCAGGCGTCGACGTCGCCCACGCCGGAGTATGCGCCGTGGTAGGCGGCCCGCGCGTGGATCTGATCGAGGCCGAAGTCGGCGCCCGCGGGCACAATGCTGATCACCTGTCGCGGGGCGTCGTCGAGGCGGATGGTCGTCCCGATGATCGACACATCGCCGTTGAAGCGCGCGCGCCAGAACCGTTCGCCTAACGCCACGACCGGCGCGGCGCCGGGGGCATCATCAGCGGCGGTGAAGGTGCGGCCGTGCAGGGCGCCAACACCCACCAGCGGGAAATAGCCATGTGTCGCCGCCATCGTGGAGAGGCGTTGCGGTTCACCGCGTGTTGGCGTGAAGCTCGACTCCATGCCGGTGAGCGCGGCCATCGATACCATCGTGCGCGACTCGGCGGCCATGTCCACATAATCGGGCCACGAGCCGGGCTCGCGCGTGGTCCCGCTCACGCGATCGGTCTCCCAGACGACGACCAGTCGATCGGCGCCGGGGAAGGGGATGGGGCGACGCAGCACCCCATCGAAGACGCTGAACAGCGCGGTGTTGGCGCCGATGCCGAGGGCGAGGGTGAGAACCGCGGCGAGCGCGAAGCCTGGCGCGTGTTGCAGCTGACGAATGGCGTATCGCACGTCGCGCACGATGGTGGCGAGTCGATCGCCGCCGCGGGCGTCGCGCGCCTCTTCGCGCACCTGCTGCGCGCTCCCGAAGGCCAATCGTGCGCGACGCCAGGCTTCGTCGCGCGGCATCCCCTGTTGTTCGAAGCGAGCCGCCGACATCTCGACGTGGAACTGTACCTCGTCCTGGTGTTCGCGATCACGACGCCCGCCAGTGAGCGCCCCGCGCAGCCGCGCGAGCCAATCGGTGAAGGGGTTCATGGGAGGGCGCCGCTCCACGCCAGGATGGCGTTCACCGCCGCCGACGAACGCTCCCATCCCCCCTGCTCGGCGACCAGCCGACGACGACCTGCCGCGGTCAGTTCATAGTAGCGGGCCCGCCGGTTGCTCTCGGTGGTGCGCCATTCCGAGCGAATCCACGCGCCGCGCGTCAAGCGCTCGAGCGCCGGATAGAGCGACCCCTGGTTGACCTGGAAGACGTGCTGCGACATCTGCTCGATGCGCTGCGTGATCCCCCACCCGTGCATGGGTTCGAGGGAGACGATCTTGAGGACGAGCAGCTCCAGCGTCCCCTGCAGCATCCCCGCGCGTTCGTCGGCCATGACTTCTCCTCTCGATAGTCGAGAGAAGAGTCGGGGTCTTCCTCTCGACCGTCAAGAGAAGTGGGGACGAGGCGAGGGACGGGGGCGATGAAGGGAGTGCGGCGGGTTGGAGAGGGCGGGGCGCCTTCGGCGCCTTGGGACGGGAGGCGGCGCGAAACCCTGTCCTCCACGCGCCCGTACGACCCGCCATGTCCTATCTCGAAGCCATCCGCCTGGCACTCGCCCAGATTCGCGCGCAGAAGCTCAAGAGCTTCTTCACGCTGCTGGGAGTGGCCATCGGCGTGACCTTCCTCATCGCGGTCGTCTCGATCGTCGACGGAATGGGGAAGTACATGGAGGATGATCTGGTCGGAAAGATCATCACCAAGAACTCGTTCCAGCTGCGTCGCCAGCCCAACATCAACATGGGCGACGTCGACGAATCCGAATGGCGCGCGTGGCGCGCCCGCCCCCGCATCACCGAGGACGACATCCTGCCGGTGGCGTCGGTGCTCCCGCCGGATGTGAAGTGGGCCTACGAGGGGACGGATGCCCTCTCGGTCGAGTCGCGCTACGCCAACCCGCGCAAGGTGCTGGTGCAGTGCGTGGACGGGCAGTGGTTCGAGATCCGGAACCTGGGGATCCAGGAGGGGCGTCTCCCCTCCCCGCAGGAGTACGACATGGGGACGCCGGTGGCAGTGATCGGCGAAGAGACGAAGAAGCACTTCTTCCCCGGCGTGTCCCCCATCGGTCGTGAGATCCGGATCGGCAACATCCCGTACATCGTGATCGGGGTGGCCGAGAAGCAGGGGAGTGCGTTCGGCATCTCCATGGACAAGTTCCTGATCGTCCCCTACAAGACGCCGGCGCACCGCCTGGTCAATCGCTTCAAGGTGATCGACGGGATGACCATCCAGGCCTCGTCGGAGACGCAGCTGGCGGGGACGATGGAGCTCGTGCGGCAGGTCATGCGGACGCGACACAAGCTGCGTCCCGGGCAGTCCGACGACTTCTCGATGCAGACGGCCGACGCCGCGCTCGCCTTCTGGAAGAAGATCCAGGGATTCCTGGTCCTGGCGGGCATTGCCCTCCCGGCCATCGGGTTGCTGGTGGGCTCCATCGTCATCATGAACATCATGCTCGTCGCGGTGGCCGAGCGGACGCGCGAGATCGGGGTGCGCAAGGCGTTAGGCGCCAAGCGCGCCGACATCATGTCGCAGTTCATTGCCGAGTCGACGACGCTGGCGATCATCGGGGCCTCGTTCGGGATCGCGGCCGGCTTCGGATTGGCCAAGCTCATTGCCGCGCTCTCGCCGCTCCCGGCAAGCGTGGCCCCCTGGTCGGTGATCCTCGGCGTCACGGTCGGGGCAGGGGTGGGGATCATCTCCGGCGTGTACCCGGCGAGCCGGGCGTCGCGCCTCGATCCGGTGGCCGCGCTGCGGCAGGAGTAGGGCATGGCCGTTACCGACCGAGTGACCTCGCTAGTCGAGGGGATCGTGATCGCCATCGATGCGCTGCGCGCCAACCGCGTGCGGGCGGCGCTCACCATCCTCGGGATCGCCATCGGCGTCTTCGTGGTGGTGGTGATGTCGGCCGCCATCCAGGGGATCAACAACAGCGTGGCCAGCGAGTTCGAGCGCGCCGGGCCGACGACGTTCTTCGTGAACCGGTTCCCGATTTCGCTCGAGGGGTGCAGCGACGCGGACGATGACAGCTGCAAATGGCGCAGCAACCCGCCGTTGCGTCTGACGGAAGCCGAGGCGATCAAGCGGCTGCCGAGCATTCAGGACATCACGATCAGCACCGGCGCCTCGGCGTCGGCCAAGTATGGCGACCGCCTGCTGTCGAGCATGCGCGTGGTGGCCTATACCGCCAACTGGATCGAGGTCGACGGCGGCGACGTGGTGCAGGGACGCGACTTCACGCAGGGTGAGGAGAGCAACGGGGCCCGCGTGGTGGTGATCAACGAGACCGCGGCGGAGCGCCTGTTCACCGGGGTCGACCCGATCGGGAAGATCCTCCTGCTCAACAAGTCGCCGTTCATGGTGATCGGCGTGTACAAGAGCGCGGGCGACTTCATGAGCGAGCCGAGCCCGCGCGCGTACGTGCCGCTGAGCGCCGGGCGTCGCTACCTCAACCTGTGGATCGACTGGATCGACTTCACGATCAAGCCCAAGGCGGGCGTGTCGCGCGACGAGGCGATCGACGACGTGGTGGCGACCATTCGCGGGTTGCGCGGCATGCGTCCCGGCACGCCCGAGAACTTCGCCGTCATCACGCAGGACAAGCTGTTCGAGACGTGGGGGAAGCTCACCGGGATCTTCTTCCTGGTGATGATCGTGCTCTCCGGCATCGGGCTGATCGTCGGCGGCGTGGGGGTGGTGGCGATCATGATGATCTCGGTCACCGAGCGCACCCGCGAGATCGGCGTGCGCAAGGCGTTAGGCGCCACGCGCGGGGTGATCCTCTGGCAGTTCCTCATCGAGGCGGCGACGCTGACCGCCATCGGTGCCGTGATCGGCCTGGTCTTCGGCTGGCTCGTCGCCGCCGGCATCCGCAATGCCACGCCGCTGCAGGCCACCGTGCAACCGATGGCCATCGCGGTCTCGTTCCTGGCGAGCTCGCTCACGGGGATCCTGTTCGGGCTCTTTCCCGCGTCGCGGGCGGCGCGCCTGGACCCGATCGAGGCGCTGCGCTATGAGTAGCGGATGAGGGGAAGACGGGAAGACGGGAAGACGAGTGCGCAGGCGCGCGCTGCACGAACGGCGCGCGAGTCTCGCTGAACGCAGAACGGCGCCGCAAGGCGCCGCTCTCGTCTTCCCGTCTTCCCGTCTTCCCGTCTTCCCGACTTCTCAAGACGCCCTCGCGATCGGCGCCCGCGCTTGTGGCATCTGCTCCGATGCCCACTGGAGCGACTCGCGATAGATCCCGGGGAGTGCGGCGGGGTCGAACTTGATCAGCTGTGCCGCCTCGGCGGCCGACTCCCAGAGCCCGAGTTCGTGCGACTCGACGACCGTGAGCGGGCCGGCCATCGGGCCGGAGCGGTCGAGGAGGGCGGCGCGCACGTCGTCGGCCAGGTTCACGCGGTCGAGCACCTCGTTCATCGGCATGCGGAAGACGGCGTCGAGGACCGAGAAGAGGCCGATGAGGAAGAGCGTCCCCTTGTCGAGACGCGTCTGCGGGGTGGCCATGAGTTCGCAGAAGCGGGCGCGCTGCACGGCCTGCCGGACGAGTTCGTCGTCGGTGCCGCGCTTGCCGGTGCGCGAGGTGGCCGAGGCCAACGCCAGCCAGCGCACCACGTTGTTGCGCCCGACGAGGCGCAGCGCGTGCCCGATCGACGTGATGCCGCGTCCGCCTAACGCGGCCGAATTGACGATGCGGAGGAGCTGGAAGGTGATCCCGGGGTCCGAGGAGATGACCGCCTCGAGCTCGCGCTCCGGCGTGTTGGGGTCGCGTGCCAGCGACAGGAGGCGCAGCGCCGCCGCGGTGCTCCCCGGCATCTCGGCCGAGGGGAGCGGTTCGGGACGCGAGAAGTGCGGCCCCTGGAAGCCCTCGAAGCCGAGCGTGAGGCAGGCCTTGTACAGCTTGGCGTCGAGCACGTGGTCGGCGATGGCGCGCTTGCCCTGTCGCTTGAGCGCCGCCACCATCGGCCCCAGCTGCGCCGGGTCCTGGCACCGCAGGTCGATGCGCACCGCCTTGGCGTGGGCCAGGAAGGCGAGGATCGGGGCGCCAGGGGTCTTGGGGAGTTCGAACTCGTCCAGGACCACCGTCACCCCGCGCTTGGCCAGGTCGGCCACCGCCTCGACCACCGCCGTCTCGGCGGGGAGGTCGGGAGGGAGGAGGACGACCAGCGACCGCGCCTCCGGGGCGTCGAAGATGCGTTCGACCAACTGCTGCCGACTGGCCCTGACGTAGGCCGGGAGCCCCGCACGCAGGAACTCGAACGAGCCGCTCAGGTAGCTGCGGGCGAACGCGTCGCCGCCATCGTCAGGCTCGCGAAAGCGAAGCTCGTAGCCGACAGCCGAGTCGGAGCGATCGAAGACGGGTTGACGGACGAGGAAGATGTCGGACATGTCGGGGAGGCGGAGCGTGCCCCTCGGAGTATCGACCGTGGTCGGGCGCATCTGCAGCGGAGCCCCAACTGGATCGTCATTCAGGAGCACCAGGGGAGACCGACACTAGCAGTGGAACTCCCCGTCGCCAGATTTCGCGGCGACGATCCTTGGCGCTCCCCCGACTCGCAGATGCTGCAAACTCCTTCCCTGCTGGCGGTTGCCATCCCGACCCTTGTGGTCGGGGTGGCGGTCGGGGTGCTCATCGGCCGGCGCGGCGCGGGGGCGCCGGAGCCTGTGTCGACGGAGGGCGAGCCGTCGACCAAACCGGAGGCCGGCGATCGCATCCGGTCGCAGGCGCTCGAAGCAGCGGCCGAGCCGGTGCTGCTCGTCGGCGCCGACGGGCGGGTGCTCGACTGCAATGCCGCGGCGCTGACGCTGTTTGACCGGCATCGCCCGGCGGTCACCGCGATCGAAGCGTCGGTGATTCGCTCGCTCGTCTCTCCGAGCGGGCTCCCCGTGGAGTGGGGCGACCTGGTGGCGACGCGCTCGCCGTGGTCAGGGGAGGCCCACGTGCGCCTCCCGGACGGGAGTCGCCGGGCGATCACGGTTCGGCTGGTGCCGGTCTTCGGGGCCAAGGGCGACATCGCGGCGCTCGTCGAGGTCTATCACGAGTTCCCGACCGATGCGCTGCTCCCCGCCGACCGTTTCCTGCACGCCCTGGACACCGGAGGCGAGAGCGGGGACGTCGACGAGCCGGCCGATGCGGCGCAGCGGGAGCTGCGGCTGCTGGCGATGGGCTTCGCCGATCTCGACCGGGTGGTGCGGCAGTACGAGCTGCTGCTGCCGGCGATGCGTGCCGAGGATCCGTTGGCCGAGGCGATCGCCGGGCTGGCCGCCGAGACGAGCGAAGTGGCGACCGCGGCCGATGTGCCGCGCCTGCTGCACGAGCTGCCGCGTGCGCTCGGGCGGCTGCGCGCGCACATGCTGCGACTGGTCGAGCTGCAGGGCTCGGCGCCCCGCCGGCGCGACTGAGCCCGCTCGGCCTGGAGGGCTGGCGCGCCGACGGACGGTCCTGACGCTGGTTTGGACCCGGGTCCAGTCAGGGTACTAACAATTGAGAGCAGGAACGCTTCGATGAAGGTGCGGCGCGCGCCGCGAGTTCCCGCAAAGCCTGCGGGAACTGCGTGCGTGTCACGCACCGTTCGCCCCTTCGCTGACGCATGGCGTGCGCGGTGCACCGTGACGACGCCGTGCCCTGACCGGATACCTAACGAAGGGAGCAGGACATCATGAAGCGTTTTCTGGCAGCCGCGGTGCTCGCGGCCGCAGTCGTGGCGGCGCCGCGTGCGGCGTACGCGCAGGGGAAGGACATCGTCGAGACGGCGGTCGCCGCCGGCTCGTTCAAGACACTCGCTATCGCACTCGACAAGACGGGGCTGATCGCCACGCTCAAGGGGAAGGGGCCGTTCACGGTCTTCGCCCCGACCGATGAGGCGTTCGCCAAGCTGCCGGCCGGCACACTGGACAAGCTCCTGGCCAACCCCGACCAGCTCAAGGCGATCCTCCTGTACCACGTGGTCGCGGGCGACGTCCCGTCGTCGGCCGCCGCGAAGCTGACCAGCGCCAAGACGGTGAACGGGGCTGCGCTCACCATCCACGCGATGGGGAACGGGCTGATGATCAACGACGCGCATGTGGCGACCGCCGACGTGAAGGCGACGAACGGCGTCATCCACGTGATCGACAAGGTCCTCCTGCCGCCGGCCGCCAAGTAGGTGCCACCCAGCGACGGTCGCCGGCGCGCTCCTACGCCGGCGCCCAGCGCGGGTGAAGGGCCGGCGAGCCGCTGGTGAGCCGCTCGTGCGGGGCCGGTGCGGGGCGGCCGACCGTCGGCACGGTGCTCCGCCTCAGCTCGAGATCGTTAGGCGCTTCGCGGGGTGGCTCGCCCCCCCCGCTCGGCGATACCTTGGAAGGCGCCGTCGCTCCCCGCATCCGGGTGGGCTGCGGCGCCTTGCCCATGTCGGGTCCGTCCCCAAATGGTGTTGGGCCCTAGCCAGGAGTGCCGTGTGACGCTCGCGATCCCTGCCTCACCCCAGACCCTCGTCGATGCGACGTGGGAGACCCTCGCCCCACACTACGAGGCGCTCGCCAGCGCCCCCGTCTCGCGCGAGACGGCCGAGGCGTGGCTGCGTGCGTGGTCGGAGCTGAGCGCCGTCGTGGACGAGGCGGGGACCCTGGCGATGATCGCGTACACCTGCGACACGGCCGACCCGGCCAAGGAGGCGGCCAACCTGCGCTGGTCGTCGGAGATCTTCCCCAAGGTGGGGGAGCAGAACGTGCGCCTGGCGGAGCGCCTGGTGGCGATCGGGTGGAGCCGCGACGACATGGCGGTGGTGCTGGACGAGTTTCGCACCGACATCGAGATCTTCCGCGAGGCCAACGTGCCCCTCTTTGCCGAGTTGGAGGAGCACAGCGCCGCGTACCAGAAGATCACCGGGGGACTCGAGGCGGAGTGGGAGGGGGAGCGGGTGACGATCCCGCAGCTGCAACCGCACCTCAAGGTGCGCGATCGCGCCGTGCGTGAGCGGGCGTTCCGGCTCGGGGCCGAGGCGTACCTCGCCCAGCGTGAGGCGCTGGCGGCGCTGTTCGACACCATGTTCGCGCTGCGGCAGCGCCTGGCGGCCAACGCCGGCTTCGCCAACTACATGGAGTACGCCTTCCGCGCCAAGCACCGCTTCGACTACTCGCCGGCGGATTGCGCGCGCTTCCACGCCGCGGTCGAGGCGACGGCGGCGCCGGCGGTGGAACGCCTCATGGCCCACCGGCGGGAGTCGTTAGGCGTGGCGACCGTTCGCCCGTGGGACACGCTCGTGCAGCTGGAGAGCGAACGTCCCGTGCGCCCCTTCCACGACACGGCCGGTTTCGTGGAGCCGGCCAAGCGCATCTTCGATGCGCTCGACCCGGAGCTGGGGGGGCAGTTCCGCGAGATGGCGGAGGCCGGGCTGCTCGACCTCGAGAGCCGACCGGGCAAGGCCCCCGGCGGCTATTGCACCAAGCTCCCATGGCGCGGCCGGCCGTTCATCTTCATGAACGCGGTCGGCGTGCCGGATGACGTGAACACGCTGGTGCACGAGGCCGGGCACTCGTTCCACGACTTCGCCGCGCACCGCCAGCCGTTCATCTGGCAGCGGGGGACTGGGCACGAGGCGGCGGAGCTGGCGTCGATGTCGATGGAGCTCCTCGTCACGCCGCACCTCACGCAGCCCACGGGCTACTACACGCCGGCCGAGGCGCGGGCGGTGGAGATCGAGCAGCTCGAGGACGTGCTGAGCAGCCTGGTGCACATCGCCAGCGTCGACGCCTTCCAGCGCTGGATCTACACCAGCGGCGAGGGGCACGATGCGGCGGCGCGCGATGCCGCCTGGTTGCAGCTGCGGGCGCGCTTCGAGCGCGGCGTGGACTGGACGGGACTCGAGCGCGAGCGCGTGTCGCGCTGGTATCGCCAGCTGCACATCTTCGAGTACCCGTTCTACTACATCGAGTACGGCATTGCGCAGCTCGGCGCCTTGCAGCTGTGGCGCGACGCGCAGCACGACCCGGTGGGGACGATGCAGCGCTACAAGCAGGCGCTCGCCCTGGGGGGAACCCGCGGACTCCCGGAGATCTACGCCGCCGCCGGCGCCCGCCTCATCTTCGACGAGGCCGGGATGCGCGAGCTGGTCGATCTGGTGGAGGCCCGCCTGCTGGCGTTGCGCGAGGGCCACGCCAGCTGAACGCGCACCGACCGGCTACTGCGGCTTGTTGACCGCCGTGCCCGGGTCGCGCTCGACGCCGATGGTGTAGTCGGTGGCGAGCGCGGCGATCGTCCCGATGGCCGCCCAGAAGGGGAGCAATGCCGCGCCCGCCACCCCGGCGGCGAGCGGGAGATCGAGTAGCGTGCGCCCCTGCGGATTGCGGATCACGATGCGGCGTACGTTCCCCTCGTGAATGAGCTCCTTGAGCTTGGCCTTGAGGTTGCCGCCGGCCACCTTGATCTCTTCCATGATCGCCCTCGCTCGCGTAGTCCCACGCCGGTGCGGGGATCCCCCCGCCCGGACAAGCTAGGACGGCGTGTCGCGCCGTGCCAGCAACCCGTACGGCCCCTCCCGTCCCGGGGTTCCAGGGTCGTCCCTAACGAGACCGCGACCTCCGGCGCCATCGTCTCGCGCCCCGCTTTCTGCCGCGTGCCGGGCGGGGTAAGTTGCCACGTGGCCGCACACGGCGGCCGGTCGGGAACGGAACGGCGTACGGAGACACGGCGCGATGGCAAACCTGGTAGTGGCGCGGTTCGCGGACGGGCGACTTCTCAAGGGGAGCAGCCTGGACGTCGATCACAATCGGCCCACCTGCCACATTCGCGCTGGCGACGGCACGATGACACAGGTCAAGCTCGCCGACCTCAAGGCGCTCTTCTTCGTCAAGTCGATCGAGGGGGACTCGGCGCACGTCGACGGACACGACATCGCCCCCGTCGACCCGCGCCTGCGCGGCTCAAAGCTCGTCGAGGTCACCTTTCGCGACGGGGAGAAGATCGTCGGGCTGTGCATGCGCTACCCGCCCAAGCTGCCGTACTTCTTCCTCGTCCCCGTGGACGCGGACAGCAACAACGTGCGCATCCTCATCAACGGCGACCAGCTGAGCGGAATGCAGCTGATCGATCCCCCGGTTGCGTGAGCGGCCGATGAGCGGCCGATGAGCGGCATGCGGCGCCTTTGGTCCATCGCCATCGCGGCGCTGGCCCCCCTCGCCCTGGTGTCGGCCAGCCGCGGCGTCGCGGCGCAGGATGCCGCGCCGGCGCTGTCATCGGCGCGCGTGACGGCGCAGGTGGTCGGTGGGACGCTGGCCGCCCCGATCGCCTTCTTCGGAACCGGGATCGCCACCAAGCGCATCGCGCGCGCCATGGGTGCGAGTGACGAGCGCGCGGGGCGCGCCGCATATGTCGGCGCCTACACCGGCAGCTGGCTCGCCGCCGCCGCCGTCCCCGCTGCCATTGCCGGCGATGGACGCTTCCCGGCGGCGCTCGGCGGGTCGGCGGTCGGCATGCTCGCTGCGGCCGGGCTCGTGCGCGTGGGCAACTGGCGCTACGACGCCGATCGCCGAGCCTGCGGACCACTCTGCTGGACGATGGGGGCCCTCGTCTTCGCCCTCCCCGGCATCGGGGCCACCATCGCGTACGACCAGTCGAGACGCTGACGGGGAGCCGCTGGCCGAATCCGGCGCTCGACGCCGTGCGCCGGCCGCTGTGCCCGGACCGTTGGGCGGGTTGCGCCCTGCGACTGCCGGGGCTAGGGTCCAATCAGTCCTGCCGCCCGAAGACCGCGACCGGCCCGTCGGCCCGACGCGCGGCTGATACCGCGACCGGCATCGCCTTCGCCACCGCACCCGCCCCGCCATGAAGCGTCCGTCGATCATCCTCCTCTCGGCGTTTGCCCTCGTCTTTACCCTCGCCGGGGCCTCGGCGGCGCGGGACGGCGCTGACCTGCGCCCCCTGAGTGCCCCCAGCGGAGCCAAGACCGTGATCCAGGTCTACAAGTCGCCGACCTGTGGGTGCTGCACGAGTTGGGTGGAGCACATTCGCGACTCTGGTTTTCAGGCCGAGGTGATCGACGTAACCGACGAAGCGCTGCAGCAGCGCAAGTCGAAGCTCGGCGTGGGACCGCGACTGGCGTCCTGCCACACGGCGATCGTCAACGGTTATGTCGTCGAAGGGCACGTGCCGGCGGCCGACATCAAGCGCATGCTGTCCGAAAAGCCGGCGATCATCGGCATCGCGGCACCCGGGATGCCGGTGGGGAGCCCCGGGATGGAAGTGCCCGGCGGGCGCAAGGACAAGTACGACGTGGTCGCCTTCTCCAAGGGCGGGGCGACGCGCGTCTTTGCCAGCCACTGACCGGAGCCGGCATGTACCGATGCGTCGCGCTCACGCGAGCTGCGGTGCTCGTGCCCGCGGTGGCGCTGCTGGTCGCGGCGTGCGGAGCGCCGCCCGCCGGGGAGTCGGAGGGACCGGTGCGCACCGCTGAGTCGCTGCGCGCCGTGCCGGCCGAGCTCTCTGCCGGGGCGACGACGTTGACGCTCGAGGTCGAGGCGTGGCGCTCGTTCCAACCCACGATGGACAGCGTGGAGAACCGCCTGATCGCCATCCTTCGCGTGAACGCTGCGGGCGGCGGCGTCCCTGGCGCACTGGCGGTCGACACGGTCTGGCTGGTCCACGGGAGTGAGGTCGTCCAGGGTGGGGCCCGCGAGGAGCAATCGCGCGAGCCGGGGGCGAGCAGCGTGGAGTTCGTCCTGCGGGATGGCCCGATGTGGGCGCCGGGAGACTCGATCGACGTCGTCGCCCTGGTCTCGGGGGTGAACGGGCGAACCGCGACATTGCGTGCGCCGCGCATCGTCATCGAGCGCGTGGACTGACGGCAGCGAGCCCGCACGTGGACTCACGCGACCGTCTGGCGTGGGCGGCCGTCGCCGTGTGACACTTGAGTCATGACATCGAGACCGTGGGTTCTGGCGGAGTCGCACTGGCCGACCGTGCGCGAAGCGCGATACGACGTGGTGGTCCTCCCGTGGGGGGCGACCGAGGCGCACAACACGCACCTCCCCTATGCCACCGACGTGGTGGAGGCGAGTGAGGTCGCGATCGCGGCGGCGGCGATTGCCTGGGAGCGCGGGGCGCGCGTCGTGGTGCTGCCGCCGGTACCGTTCGGGGTGAACACGGGGCAACTCGCCGTTCCGTATTGCCTCAACCTCAACCCGAGCACGCAGCTCGCCGTGCTGCGCGACCTGGTGCGGGCCATCGAGCCGCACGGGGCGCGCAAGCTGGTGGTGCTCAACGCGCATGGCGGCAACGACTTCAAGCCGATCCTTCGCGAGCTGCAACCGCAGACGTCGCTCTTTCTCTCGTACGTGAACTGGTGGACGGTCCTCGACGCGCGTCGCTACTTCGACGAGCCGGGCGACCACGCGGGGGCGCTGGAGACGAGCGTCATGATGCACCTCGCCCCGGGCCAGGTGCGCCCGCTCGACGTGGCTGGGCGCGGCGCGGCTCGGCGCTTTCGCATCGCCGCCCTGCGCGAGGGGTGGGCGTGGGCGCAGCGCGACTGGCCGAGTGTCACCGACGACACGGGGGTTGGCGACCCGGCGGGGTCGACGGCGGCGCATGGTGAGCGCTTCGTGCGCGATGCCGCGGAGCGCATCGCCGGCTTCCTCACCGAACTCGCGGCGGCCGATCCGGCGGCGCTCTACGAATGAGCGCCCGCCCACCCTCCGGCGCTCCACGAACGCGCGCGCTCGGCACCCCCACCCTGCTGGGCGCCTGTCACGACGCCAGCTCGTCGTTCCTGCGCGGCCCTGCGGAGGCGCCGGCCGCCATTCGTCGTGAGCTGCAATCGACGATGTCGAACGCCTGGAGCGAGGCGTTGCAGCTGGTGGAGCCGGGCGTCGCGTGGGTGGACGGGGGCGACGTCGCGTTAGGCGAGGCGCCGCGCGCCGCCATCGAGCGCGCGGTGGACGGGCTCCTGCAGGCGGGGGGGCGGCCCTTCGTGCTGGGGGGCGACCACTCGATCACCTACCCGGTGCTCCGTGCGGTGCGGCGCCATCACCCGGCGCTCACCATCCTCCACCTCGACGCCCACAACGACCTGTACGACGACTTCGAGGGGGACCGCTTTTCGCACGCCTGTCCCTTTGCCCGGATCATGGAAGAGGGATTGGCCGAGCAACTGGTGCAGGTCGGCATCCGGGCCATGAGCCGGCATCAGCGCGAGCAGGCCGATCGTTTCGGCGTCGAGGTGATCGACATGCGGCGATGGGTGGCGGGAGAACGCTACACGCTGCGCCACCCGGTGTACCTCTCGCTCGACCTCGATGTCCTGGACCCGGCCTTTGCCCCCGGGGTGTCGCACCGCGAGCCGGGGGGGCTGAGCGTGCGCGAGGTGCTGGGGATCGTGCAGGCGATCGACCAGCCGATCGTGGGTGCCGACCTGGTGGAGTACAATCCGCGCCGCGACCTGAGCGAGGTCACCGCTCCCGTCTGCGCCAAGCTCATCAAGGAGATCGTCGCGGCGATGCACGCGACGGCGTAGGCGCGGTGGGGCGCGCTGGCCGGGGGGGACGAGCAGCCCCACGACCGCCGCGTGGTCCCACTCGCATTGCCGGCGCCCGGTGACCCGGCCATACTCAAGGGGCGGCGCTGCCGCCGTGAGTCCACGCTGCCTGACGAGAGGAGTCCGATGATCACGTCGCCTCACACGATCCGCTTCACCAGCTCCCGAACCATTCGCCGGGCCGCACTGGCGGCGGCGTTGCTGGTCGCCGCCCCGGTGGCAACGACGCTCGGGGCGCAGGACTATCGCGTGGCGGGGGGGGTGACGCTGCCACGAGCGGGGACGACCGGTTCGGACATCGGTGGCCAGGTACAGGCGTCGATGGAGCTCGGGCCGCGCACGAGCGGGGTCGGCATTCGCGTCGACGTGCTCTACTCGCAGACCGCGGCGCAGGCGATGGCGCTGGGCGACGTGGTCTTTGGCGGGCGATCGATGCGCACGATGGCGGCGGCCGGCGGCCTCTTCTACCGGCGCGAGGTGCGCGACTTTGCGCCCTATCTCCTGGCGGGTGGCGGCGCGTACGGGCAGACGGGGATGACCGGGGTCGCCCTCGGGCTGCATGGCGGTGTTGGGGTCGACTACGCCGGGTCGCGCATGCGCCCGTTCGCGGAGGCGCGGTTGCATCGCTGGCGCGGCGACGAGGGGGCGGTGACGGTGCAGCAGCGCGAGCGTTCGCTCATCTCGGCGTTGGTCGGTCTTCGCTTCTAGCGCCGCCGCCGCGTCACGTGGCGAAGGTGGTCGCGCCCGCGTGCGTGGTGATCTCCCTCCCGTCGCACCACTGGTGGCGCGCCGGGGTCTTCCCTGTTCGACATGAGGAACGATGAAGGCTTCGATGGTGACGATGGCGTTCACGCTCGACGGATACCGCATCGACGAAACGCTGGGGGTGGTGCGCGGCATCGTGGTGCGCTCCCGGTCGATCTTCGGGACGATCGGGGCAGGGCTCCAGACGCTCGTGGGGGGGAACATCACGCTGATGACCGAGCTGTGCGAACGCGCGCGATCCGACGCCTTTGCCCAGATGATCGCCCATGCCGAGGCGCTCGGTGCCAACTCGGTGATCGGGGTGCGGTATGACGCCACCGAGATCATGAAGGGCGTGACCGAGGTCCTGTGCTATGGCACGGCGGTCCGCGTCTCGCCCGCTGCAGGCAACTAGGACACGTTAGGCAGCCTCGCCTGACGGGCAGGGCCCGACCCAGGCGTTCACGACACACGACCCCATGCACAGGAGCAGTCCCATGTCCGAATGGAAGCAGCGCGCCCAGGCGCTCATGCAGGAGCTGGAGCAGGAACGCGACGAGCTGCGGGTGAAGATGCACCTGGCCAAGGCCGACGCGAAGGACGAGCTGGCCAAGCTCGACGTGCAGCTCGACGCCAAGATGGCCGAGCTCAAGCAGAAGGTCGCGTCGTACGACAAGGACGGCGACGGGAGCGTGATGGACGACCTCGGCGATGCGGCCAAGGGGCTGGCCGACGACATCCGGAGCAGCTTCCAGAAGTTCCGCGAGCGCTTCTAGCCGCGCGCCTCGCTCGCGCCACGCCCGGCGTTGCCCGCCTCACCGGAGGCCCCCGGCGCCCTGCGCATCGTGCGCCTGCGCGAGGCAGGCGACGCCGAGGCGTGCGCGCAGATCATGAGCACGACCGAGCCATGGATCACGCTCGGTCGGGACTACGCCCGTTGCCTGACGATCGTGCAGCTGCCGACGCACGAGGCGTGGGTCGCCCTGGACGCGGATGACCGCGTGGCGGGCTTCGTCCTCCTGGTGATGGAGGGGGCGTTCGTGGGGTACATCCGCAGCATTGCGGTGCGGGAGGACCTGCGGTCGCGCGGCGTCGGTCGTGTCCTCCTGTCGTTCGTGGAGCAGCGGGTGCACGAGGAGTCGCCTAACGTCTTTCTCTGCGTGTCGTCGTTCAATCCGCGGGCGCGGGCCCTGTATGAGCGCCACGGCTTCCACGCGGTCGGCGAGCTGCCTGATTTCGTGGTGCAGGGGCACTCCGAATGGCTGATGCGCAAGACGATTGGCCCGATCACCGGCTTCACCCCACGCACCGCGCCGGCATCGCGTACATAGTCCACCCGACACACCAGCGCGACCGGTGGCCGTCGAGCTCGGCCGCCGACGCCTCCCGCGCCGGTCCGGACGCGGGGCCGCACTTTCCGCTGTGCTTGCCGCCCGTACCGCACCGTTCGCCGCTCCCTGGGGCGCGCGCCGGTCGTCGTGGGGTGCGCGTTGTCCGACCACTCCGTGAGGGCGCGCGCCGGACCCGGCGTGCGGTGCGCCGCCCGGGAACGGCTGCGTGGTGCTGACGGGGACGCTCGCGCAAGCGGGAGCCCTGCCCGACGCCAGGGTCGCGCGCGGGGGAGGCCCGGAACGCCGACGTTAGGGGATCCCCATGTTCGCGTCGGCCGGCGGACGAATCGGCATGGCGCGCGGGTGATCCTGCCGAGGAAGGGTCGCGCGCCGCTGCCGGCCCGTCGTCAGGCGGTGCCGGGTGCCCGTCGGTAGGGTGCGCGTCCGGACGTGCGAAGGCGGCACGTGGCGTGAGGCATCCGGCGTCAGGCACTTGGCGTCAGGCACTTGGCGTCAGGCGCTCGGCGTGAGGCACTCGGCAGCAGGGAGCGGCACGGTCACCGGCGGGGGGCCCGCGTCAGGCACACCGGGGGGTTGCACCCCGCGTGAGGCACCGCGGGTGGCCGCGCTCGCGTCAGGCAGCGCGGGGAGTCGGACCCCGCGTCCGGAAGGTAGGGTAGGCGTCAGCCGAGCCGACCGCGTCAGGCAGGCGTCAGAAGAGGCGTCAGGCGCACCGGAATACGCCAGTTTGTGACCGGGACGGCCTAACGGTAGTCCTGCCTTACGCGGCGCGTCAGGCAGGGGGAGCGAATTCCGGCCGATGGTGGTATACTAGGCGCGCCTGCCGACCGGACTCCCCCCGCGCGACTCGCATCCGGCGCCCGTTTTTCCACGTCGTTGTCCGGCGCTCGTCAGGCGCTGGCGACCCAGCCCCAGATTCACATGGCAGCGAAGAAGGCAGTCAAGAAGGCCGCGGCGAAGAAGGCGCCCGCGAAGGCCGCCAAGAAGGCGGCCGCCAAGAAGCCGGCAGCGAAGCGCAAGAGCGGCGCGACCGCGGTCCCCGGTATCAGCCGCATCGACCAGGAGTCGACGCGCACCCACGGCTACTTCGTTCGCGTGGGCTACCACCGCACGAAGGAAGGGGCGTGGCGCCCGAAGCACCGCGCGTTCTTCGGCGACGCCGGACACGGCGGCAAGGAGAAGGCGTTCAAGGCCGCGGTGAAGTGGCTCAAGGAAGCGCAGAAGAAGTAGTCGCCGCGTGATCCGGCGGCGCGGCCACCACTTCGCGACCGTCCCTCTCGACGACAGCCCACGCCGGCGTGCCCCGTCAGGGGTGCGCCGGCGGCGCCGTTCCTGCCCGTCCCCCCTGGTCCGCGGCCCGGCATGCGTACGACGCAACCGGCGCGGGCGATCCCGGTGCCTGGCGCCATGACCACCCCCAGTGACTCGCCGCTCCTCGGGCGATGGCGCCTGCTCCGCGCCGACCGTGCACTCGAATTCGCCCCAGGCGTACGCATGGACTTTCAGCCCGGGGGGCGCCTGCTCTACGCCTTCGAGGTCGGCGACCAGCGGCAGGAGGTCGCCCTCTGCTACCGCACCGATGGCGATCAGCTGCATACCGACAGCCCTGCCACCGCCCACGAGACGACGGCGCGCTTCGTCCTGGGCGAGGGCGGGGTCCTCATCCTCGACTTTGGCGGCGCCAAGGCCTGGCTGGTCCCCGAGCTGTAGTCTGGCCCAGCCGGTGGCGAGCGCGGATCGTCGCGCGCCACTCGCGGCCACCTGCCAGCGCTCACGACGCCTCACGACGCTCCCAATCGGCGCTCGTCGCCCCCCGCTGCATCCTGACCCGCGATGACTCCCCTCGTCCGCTCGGTGGCCCTCCTCGCCTGCTCGAACGTCTTCATGACGTTCGCCTGGTATGCCCACCTCAAGAACCTCTCCACGCGCGCCTGGTACGTCGCCGCGATCGCCAGCTGGGGGATCGCGCTCTTCGAGTACCTCCTGCAGGTTCCCGCCAACCGCATTGGCTACACCGTGCTGTCCCTCCCGCAGCTCAAGATCCTGCAGGAGGCCGTCACGCTCGCCGTCTTCGTGCCGTTCGCGGTGCTGTACATGAAGGCGCCGCTCAAGCTGGACTACCTCTGGGCCGCGCTTTGCATCCTTGGCGCGGTGTACTTCATGTTCCGCGGCGCTCCCAGCCCCGCCTAACGTTCCCGTCGCCCGTTCCTCCTGCTCGTCTCCCGCGCCCCAACGCCCGTGGGCACCCTCGAACGCATCTGGGTCAAGCGCGCCAAGCGCGGCCCCATGGACCCGGCCCGCGAGGTGCAACTCGACGCGCGCGGCATCGTCGGCAACGCCAACCGTGGCGGCAAACGGCAGGTCACCATCATCGCCCGCGAGGTGTGGGAGCGACACATGGCCGCACTCGGCGGTGCCCTCGACCCGGCCGCGCGTCGCGCGAACTTCATGGTGAGCGGATGCGCGCTGGAAGGGGCCCGGGGGCGAGTCCTCCGCATCGGCACCTGCCGCATCGCCATTCGCGGCGAAACCAAGCCGTGCGAACGCATGGACGAGGCGCTGGACGGTTTGCGGGCGACGATGTTCCCCGACTGGGGTGGTGGCGCCTTTGGCGAGGTCGTGGCGGGGGGGACGATTCGCGTCGGCGACGTCGTGGCGTGGGACGACGCCCCCTAGATTACCACGGCCATCGATCGCGACGGCGCCCCGCGCGCCGCGCGCGTCGGACGTCGACCGCACCACCATCGCCAGCCGTGCCGATCTTCCAGAAGTCGATCTTCAGGACCGAGTGCGACGAGTGCAACATCCCGTTCTCCGTGAACACCGGCGGGGTGTGCGAGACGTGCCGCCGCATCCTGTGCGGCAAGCACCTGCACGGCTCCATCACGCACAAGCTCCTCATCGCCTTCGGGGCCCGGATGATCTGCGTGCGCTGCCGGGCCGGCGAGACGCCGACCGCCTCCAGTAACCGTTAGGCACGGCCTCCGATGACCGATCGCCTGTACTACGCCGACGCCTACTGTGCACGCTTCGGGGCGCGCGTGACGTCCCGCGCCGAGGACGGGCGCCGTGTCTACCTCGACCGCTCGGCCTTCTACCCGACCTCGGGGGGGCAACGGCACGACCTGGGGACGCTGGGCGGGGTGGCCGTCACCGACGTCGTCGACGAAGACGATCGAGTCGCGCACGTCCTGGCCGCGCCGCTCGATGCCGACGAGGTCGAGGGGGTCGTCGACTGGCCGCGCCGCTGGGATCACATGCAGCAGCACACCGGGCAGCACCTGCTGTCGGCGATCGGCGCCGACCGTTTTGGCTGGGAGACGGTGAGCGTGCACTTCGGTGCCGAAAGTTCGACGATCGACTTCGGCGTCGAGTCGATTGGACCGGAGACGTTGCAGGAGCTGGAACGGCTTGCCAACGCCGGCGTGACCGAGAACCGCCCCGTGACCGTGACGTTCGAGGAGGCCGAGATGGCGACCGGGCTGCGCAAGCCGTCGGACCGCGGCGGGGTGCTCCGGATCGTGTCGATCGAGGGGATTGATCGCAGCGCCTGCGGCGGGACCCACGTCCGTGCGACCGGGGAGATTGGTGCGATCATGCTGCGGCGGGTGGAGAAGGTGCGAAAGGCGACGCGGGTCGAGTTCCTCTGCGGCATGCGGGCCATTGCGCGCGTGAGGGGCGAGTACGATGTCCTCGCCCGGCTCGCCAACGGACTCTCGTGCAGCATCGACGAGCTACCCACGCTCGTCCCGGCGCAGGCCGAGCAGCTGCGAGCGCTGGAGAACGATCGTCGGCGGCTGGAGGGGGAGGTGAGCGCCGCGCGCGCCCGCGACGTGCACGCGGCGCTGAAGATCGGAAGAGCGTCGTGTAGGGAAAGAGAGTGAGGACTTGTGTAGATCTCG